>ULPS01033715.1_pt1 | contig 21810 bp, 18 predicted proteins | sample 1953711 | NCBI WGS metagenome assembly ULPS01 (sample SAMEA4835635, study PRJEB28245) | human gut metagenome | biome: gut microbiome; material: fecal sample | place: Denmark | collected 2008 | reverse complement strand
GCCGGGCCGTTTCCGCCGCGGAAGCGATGTGGATAAGGGGGTGATAGCATGTGGCATAAAGACGATGTCCATCCGGATTCCGGAAAATCTGTTTCACAGGCAATACACAGATCAAAAGGAAGAAAGAAAGGACAGAAAAGATATGAGTGAAAAGAATATGGTAAAAATTCATGGCAGCATTCACCGGCAGAGGAAAATGAGCGGTTTTTCGTTTCTCATCCTGCGTACGGCGCATCAGCTGATTCAGTGCATTCTGGAGCCGGAAAAGTGTGAAATTCTGGGGGCGGACGGCAGTCCGTGGGAAGAAACGCTGAAGGAGGAAATGTGCATCTGCATGGAGGCGCAGAAGGTGGAGGAGCCCCGCTCCCGAACGGGATGGGAGCTGCATCCCGTCCGTATCCGGATTCTGTCTGTGCCGGCAGAAGCGATGCCTGTAGTCATTCACGGTAAGGAAATCCCGGCTTCTCTGGAGACCATTCTGGATTACCGGCCGCTGACTCTGCGCAATGAAAGGGAGCGGGCCGTTTTCCGGATTCAGGATGCGCTGGTGGGGGGCTTTACGGAATTTCTGCAGCAGCAGGATTTTGTGCAGATCCACACGCCGAAGCTGGTCAGCCAGGGCGCGGAGGGCGGCGCCAACATTTTCAGGCTGGACTATTTCGGGAAAGAGGCTTACCTGGCCCAGAGCCCTCAGTTTTATAAACAGATGATGGTGGGCGTATATGAAAGGGTATTTGAGATCGGACCGGTTTTCCGGGCGGAAAAGCACGATACGGCAAGGCATCTGAACGAATATACCGGAGTAGACTTTGAAATGGGCTATATCGAAAGCTTTGAAGAGCTGTGCCGCATGGAGGAGGCCATGATCCGTCATGCGCTGGAGGTCATGCCGGAAATCTGCCCGGAGGAGCTTAAGCTTCTGCAGGTGCGTATTCCACAGATTTCGTCCATCCCATTTATTCGTTTCCATGAGGCGAAGGAGCGGATTGCCGGGAAGTACCACAGGCCCATCCGGGAAAAGGAGGATCTGGATCCGGAGGAGGAAAAACTCCTGTGCCGGCTGGTGGAGGAGGAGACGGGCAGCGAGTTCGTTTTCGTCACCCATTATCCCACGGCCAAACGGCCCTTTTACGCCATGGAAGATGAACAGAATCCGCAGGTGACAAAAAGCTTTGACCTTCTGTTCCGGGGACTGGAGGTGACCACGGGAGGGCAGCGCATTCACGATTACGCCGCCCAACTTGCCAAAATGAAGGCCAGAGGCATGGACCCGGAGCAGTTTGAAAGCTACCTTCAGATCCATAAGCATGGCATGCCGCCCCACGGCGGCCTTGGCATGGGGCTGGAGAGGTTCACCGCAAGGCTCCTGGAGCAGGACAACGTGCGCAGGGCCTGCCTGTTCCCCAGAGATATCCACCGGATTGCGCCGTAAAGGAACGGAAAAGCAATGGAAAAAAGAACGGTTTCGGGGTATAATGATTGCGCGGTGCGCAATCCGGCACGATTATATCGTGCCGCACTCGCTCTACCGTGCCGCCCCGCTGTCGCGGGGATTATACCCTTAATCCACGGCTTGTGAAGAAAATGCTGCCTGCGGCATCGCTTTCTTCCCTGCGCGCGTGGTATAATGATTGCGCGGTGCGCAATCCGGCACGATTATATCGTGCCGCACTCGCTCTACCGTGTTGCCCCGCTGCGCGGGGATTATACCGGAAATCCACAGCTTGTGGGGAAAATGCCGCCTGCGGCGTCGCTTTCCCCCTGCGCATGTGGTATAATAGCAACAAAAAGCGATGGAGGAACCCATGATAACAATAACCTGGTTTGGAACGGCGTCCATTCTCATCGAGGCGTGCGGGCAGAAGCTGTTGTTTGATCCCTTTGTGGAGCTGAATGGAGGAAGCAATCCGAACACGCTGGAGGATTTTGAAGGAGTGAGTGATATCTGTGTCACCCATGGCCATCTGGATCACCTTTTTTTCGTGCCGGAGCTGGTGGAAGGACAGGATGCCACTGTACACTGTCCGGCCGCGGCGGCGCGTACGCTGGAGGGCTTTCTGGAGGATAACGGTAATATTGTGCTCACCAGGCCGGGGGACAGCTGGAAGCTGGGAGAGCTTCAGATTACAGCTTACCGGGGAAAGCATGTGGCCTTTTCTCCATCGCTGGTGCTTCACCGGCTTTTTTCACCAAAGCTTTTCAGGCGGCCGAAAAATCTGCTGTTTCTCGCCTGGGCACATCCCCGTTTCCGGGAAAGAAAGGATACGCTCGTCTATGAGATCGAAGCGGAAGGAAAGAATATCCTGCTGCTGGGAAGCATGGCGCTGGATGAGAAAACCGAATATCCTCAGGGGGCGGATCTGCTGATCCTCCCCTATCAGGGAAAGCGCAGGCCGGAGGAAGCGGCCTGTGAGATCGTAGAAAGGCTGAAGCCGAAGCGGATCCTGCTGGATCATTTTGACGATGCCTTTCCGCCCGCGTCCGGGGAAGAGGATACGCGGCCCTTATACCGGCTGCTTTCTTCCCGCTTTCCTCAGATTCAGGCGGTGAAGCCGAAGGCGGGAAAGCCGGTCCGGCTTTGGGAAGCGTGAAAACAGAAATTTGACAGGAAAGGGCCGGCACTGAACCGTCCGCGCAAAAATGCCGTGCGGACGGACCGCGGATTGTCAGGAGCGGCCTGCCGCAGATACAGGATGAGGGGAAACGTGAAAAAAAGAATAGAATATCTGGATATTGTAAAGGTAATTGCTATTTTTCTGGTGGTGTTCTGCCATTTTGTGCTTCTTTCGGAAACCGTTCCGGCCAATCTGTTCATGTCAGCATGCTGGTCGGGCGTGCCCATGTTTTTCATGGTAAACGGAGCGCTTTTATTCACCCGTCCGCTGAAGCTGAAGAAGCATATTTACAAGACGCTGACCATCTATCTGGTGCTGGTCATCTGGCGGCTGATCTATCTGTTCTCCATCGGCGCGATCAACCATGTGCCGGTTTCGGGCTTTGGAAAAAATGAGCTGTTCCTTTATCTGTTCGCCTTCGGGAATCTGGAGGGAATCGGGACGGGGCATCTTTGGTTCATAGAGGCGCTTCTGGCCGTCTATGTGCTGTTTCCTTTGTTTCGGATCTGCTTCGATCTTCCGTTCGGAAGGAAGCTGATTCTGTTTTTTGCCATATACGGGCTGGTTGTGACCAACGGGATGAATGCGCTTCAGATCCTGCTGGACGGCCTTACGGCTTCGGGCCGGATCGGAACCGTTTCCCTTTCCGCCCTTGGCGTCCTCAATCCCTTCGGAACCTATGCCAACATGCTGGGCTTTTTCCTGCTGGGGGCCTGGATTCATACCGGCCCGGTCATCGGCGGAAGCCTGCGCGCGCAGCGCCTGATCGGCGCGGCGATGGCCGTTCTCGGCCTTCCCGGCATCTGGGCTGTGAAATGGTATCTGAGCGGAACCCCGGTTTGGGACGGCATTCTTCTGGTGGAGGGGTATCGGCATATTCCCGTGATCCTGCTCGCGGTGGGCGTTTTCCTGCTCTGTCGGGATCTTACCATCAAAAACAGGTTCCTTTCTGCTGCTGTACGCGCTGTGGCCTCCAGAACTCTGGGAATTTACTATTTGCACTGGATCTTCGGGTGGCTCCTTGTGCCGCATATGGCCCTGCTTTTCACACGCTTCAGCGTGGTGTCCAACATTTTGAAAACTCTTGCGCTCATTCTGCCCGCTCTGCTTGTGACCTTCCTTCTGGAAAAAATTCCGGCGGTGCGCAGGCTCGTGACGGGATAAGGGGAGAACATCAGGCCGCTGCCTGCCGGTTTACCGACGGACAGCGGCTTTTTTACACGATAAGCCCGTAGGGAGACCGCGTGGATAGACACACCTGCTTTACAGACTGGCGGACATCCGTATGAAAAGAAACCGAATAAAGCCGGAGCAATGCGTCAATCCTGAATATAGCTTGACAAAAAGGAAAAATATGCTATGATAAAATCAATAACAATAATTATTACTAAAATATGAAAGGAGGACATAATATGCTGAAAGGGAAAACAGCGGTAGTTACGGGAGGAACAAGGGGAATCGGTTTTGCAGTGGTGAAGAAGTTCCTGGAGAACGGTGCGGCGGTTGCGCTCTGGGGTTCCAGGCAGGAAACCGTAGAGGATGCTCTGGAGAAGCTGCGGGCGGAGAATCCGGACTGGAATGTGATTGGCATGTCGCCGGATCTGGGCAGCCTGCAGGAGGTGGAAGCCGCCATGAAGCAGGTGAAGGAGCAGTTTGGCAGGCTGGACATTCTGGTGAACAATGCGGGAATTTCGGCAAGGGAAAGTTTTTATGATTACAGAGAGGAGGATTTTGAGAAAATCACGGATCTGAACCTGAATGCGGTATTCCGCTGCTCCAGAGCAGCAGCGCCCCTGATGAAAGAGCAGGGCGGCGGTGTAATCCTGAACACCAGCTCTATGGTGAGCATTTACGGACAGGCCGCGGGCGTTGGCTATCCTGCGTCCAAATTCGCGGTGAACGGCCTGACGAAATCCCTGGCAAGGGAGCTGGGGCGGGATCATATACGGGTCAACGCAGTCGCTCCCGGCGTCATCCGGACGGATATGGTGGCGGCCCTTCCAAAGGAGCTGATCGAGCCGCTCATCCGGACCATTCCCCTGGGCCGTGTGGGAGAGCCGGAGGATGTGGCAAATGCCTTCCTCTTCCTTGCAAGTGATATGGCGTCCTATGTGACCGGGGAGATCCTGTCTGTGGACGGAGCTGCAATGACCTGAACATTGCTGTGCCGATGACCTTAAATTTTCGGAGAGATGACCGAAAAGAGCGGCGGCTCGGGCAGGCCCGCATATTTATGGAATATCAGATGGAGGAAGAACATGAATATTCAGACCTTTTTTCAGTTGAATTACGGTGTTTACATCACCACCACCATGGACGGAGAACGGCCCGTGGGCTGCGTGACCAACAGCATCATGCAGATCACGGCGGAGCCCGCTACCTTTGCGGTGAGCGTTAATCACGATAATTACACCCATGGCTGCATTGAAAGGACGGGAAGCTTCGCCTTTTCCATCCTGGGAGAAAATACGGATCCCGCGCTGATCGGCGCGTTCGGTTTTCACAGCAGCAGGGACACGGATAAATTTCAGAATGTTCCCGTAAAGACGGCTGCCGGACTTCCTGTGATCGCCTCTTCCTGCGGTTATGTGGTCTGCCGCCTGATTGGAAGCCTGGAAACCCCAACTCATACCATCTTTCTGGGGCAGGCGGAGGAAGCGGAGATTCTGGACGATTCCCAAACCCCGATGACCTATTCATATTATCATCGTGTGATCAAGGGGAAGGCGCCGAAGAATGCGCCAACCTGGCAGCCGGAGACACAGGAGGCGGAAGAGAAATCCGTTTCCCACGCGGCAGAAGATGAAAGGGCAACGCAGGACGGAGCGGCCGGCAGCGTTGGAAAATGGATCTGTGGAATCTGCGGCTATGTCTACGAGGGCGAGACGCTCCCGGAGGATTTTAAATGTCCGGTCTGCGGCCGCGGTCCGGAAGTATTCCGGAAGGCATGAAAGAAAGCCGGTCAGAAAGCGCATAAACGGGTAAGCATAACCGGCATCAGATAACCGGCGGAAACGGTTCGGATTTTAGCAGAAAGTCCGGGCCGTTTTTGTCTGCCGGACAAAAGTGCCAAAAAAAGCATTGATTGGAAAATTGCCACTGCGGGCTGTTTGTGGTAAGATGGAGGCAAAGAAAACGCGGCGGGGTATTCCGAAGGCTGCCTTTGGCCGCGGCCAAAACGGAAGGAAAACCTGACTTAACATTTCGACAGCTCTATATAACAAATGGCAGTTGCGGGATGTACGGGTTTCCAGATAAAATAAAAGGGTAAAGTGAAGCAGGCCTGCGGACTTTACGAACAATTTGACATTTTTAAGGATGTTGGCTTCACGACCCTGGCATCGCGTGAAAAACACGCAGAAGGGGAAGAAAAAATGGACAAACCGGTACTTGTAATTCTGGCAGCGGGTATGGGAAGCCGCTACGGCGGACTCAAGCAGATCGATCCGGTGGACGAACAGGGCCACAAGATCATTGACTTTTCCATGTACGACGCGCACAGGGCGGGCTTTGAAAAGGTCGTTTTCATCATTAAGAAAGAAAATGAAAAGGATTTCCGCGAGTGCGTGGGAGACAGAGTGAGTAAGCACATGGAAGTCGAGTACGTTTTCCAGGAACTCGACAAGGTTCCGGAAGGCTTTCAGATTCCGGAAGGCAGAGTGAAGCCCTGGGGAACGGCGCACGCGATCCTCTGCTGCAAGGACGTGGTAAAGGGACCGTTTGCGGTCATCAACGCGGATGATTATTATGGAAGAAGCGCGTATACCACGCTGTACAACTTCCTGACCACCCATCATGATGATGAGAAATACCGCTACGCCATGGTGGGCTATGAACTCGGCAATACGCTGACGGAAAACGGTTCCGTTGCCCGCGGCGTATGTGTGACCGATGAGAACGGCTACCTGAAGGAAATCGCGGAGCGCACCAAGATCGTCAAGACTGCGGACGGAGCGGCCTATACGGAGGATGACGGAGCAACCTGGACGCCTCTCGCGCTGGACACTCTGGTATCCATGAACATGTGGGGCTTTTCCGCGAGCATCTTAAACGAACTGGAGAGCGCGGTGAACAGCTTCTTTAAAAATGAGGTGGAGAAGAATCCGCTGAAGTCGGAATGTTTCCTTCCCATCGAGGTAGATAAGCTCCTGAAGCAGGACAAGGCCACTGTCGAGGTGCTTTCTTCCAAAGACAAGTGGTTCGGCGTAACCTACAAGGAAGACAAGCCCTTCGTGATGGAATCCATTGCCCGTCTGAAGGCGGAAGGCGTTTATCCGGAATATTTGTGGTTATGATTAGATGCCGCCTGTGGCGGCAGAACAGGAGGCCGGCACGAACCGGTGGGTTCGTGCCAAAGAACGGAGATACCGTTCTTTTATGATTAGATGCCGCCTGTGGCGGCGGAACAGGAGGAGACCATGGCAATTTTAGTGACAGGCGGTGCCGGATATATCGGCAGCCATACAGTAGTAGAGCTGCAGAACGCGGGATACGATGTGGTGGTGGTGGATAACCTCTGCAATTCCAGCGAGAAGTCCCTGCAGCGCGTGGAAAAGATCACGGGAAAAAGCGTTCCTTTTTACAAGGCCGACATCCTCGACAGAGAGGCTCTGAACGCAATTTTTGAAAAGGAAAAAATCGATTCCTGCATCCATTTCGCAGGACTCAAGGCGGTCGGCGAGTCTGTTGCCAAGCCGTGGGAATACTACGAGAACAACATTGCGGGAACCCTGACCCTGGTGGATGTGATGCGCAAGCACGGCGTGAAGAACATCATCTTTTCTTCCTCAGCCACCGTTTACGGCGATCCGGCGGTCATCCCCATCACGGAGGAGTGCCCGAAGGGACAGTGCACCAATCCCTATGGCTGGACCAAGTCCATGCTGGAGCAGATCCTGACCGACATCCAGAAGGCGGATCCGGAATGGAACGTGGTGCTTCTGCGTTACTTCAATCCCATTGGAGCCCACAAGAGCGGCCTGATCGGTGAGAACCCCAACGGCATCCCCAACAACCTGATGCCTTACATCACCCAGGTTGCCGTCGGCAAGCTGAAACAGCTGAACGTATTCGGAAACGACTACGATACGCCGGATGGAACCGGAGTCAGAGATTACATCCATGTGGTTGACCTGGCAAAGGGTCATGTGAAGGCACTGAAGAAGATCGAGGACAATTCCGGCCTTTCCATCTACAATCTGGGAACCGGAAAGGGCTACAGCGTGCTGGATATCGTGAAGAACTTCGAGGAAGCCACAGGCGTGAAGATTCCTTATGTGATCAAGGAGCGCCGCCCCGGCGACATCGCCACCTGCTACTCCGATGCCAGCAAGGCGGAGCGGGAGCTGGGCTGGAAGGCCGAGTACGGCATTAAGGAAATGTGTGCAGACTCCTGGAGATGGCAGTCTCAGAATCCCAACGGATACGATGACTGATCTCAGAAAAAAATGGATGGCTGCCGGGACTGAGTGGGTTCCGGCGGCCTTTTTTATACGACAGGAAATTTCATTTCCCATCGTATAAGACAAGACGCTCCGCTGTGGATGCGCACTCGCGCACACTTTTGATAAGGGGGGAAAGAAGATGCAAAGTAGCGGGGAAAAAGAAAAAACTCCTGTTCAGCCTGACAGGCTCAGGAGAGTGGAGCAGCTGTTCAATGAGTGCCGGATGCAGAAGCGGCTTCCTGAGAGAAAAAAAGTACAGAAGGATTCCGAAGAAGTGCCCGGAAGTGTTTCCGGAGCATTTTCCGGAATATTTTCCGGAATATTTTCCGGAGCAGCCATGATCGCCACGTCAGATGGCCCGGTCTTTTCCTGTGCCTGCGGATATGAGAATCTGGCGTATGGGATTGAAAACCGGCTGGACACGGCGTTTGATACGGCTTCCATTACGAAGCTTTTTACCGCAGCCGGTATTGTCCTTCTGGAAAGCCGGGGATTGCTTCGGCTGGAGGACCCCGTTCATTCCATTCTTGATCTGGGAGGAACCAGAATTCCGGAGGATGTGAGGCTGGTGCATCTTCTGACCCACACATCAGGAATTGCGGATGATGCGGATGAGGAGGGCGGGGAGGATTACTCGGCGCTTTTTGTGGAGACGCCGAATTATTCTTTCAGGGAAAACCGGGATTTTTTGAAAAATTTCGTATATAAAGAGCCGAATTTCCGGGCGGGAGAGCAGATTCGGTATAACAACTGCGGCTTCATTTTGCTGGGCCTGGTAATCGAGAAGCTGACGGGAAAGGAGTACCGGACTTTCATAACAGATGAAATTTTCCGGCCGTTCGGTATGAAGGACAGTTTTTTCGCGGCCAAAGAGGATACGGACAAAAGGTTTGCAGAAGGGTATTTTTACGGGAAGGACGGCAGACTGAAGAAGAATATCTATTCCTTTCCACCTATCGGCACGGCAGACAGCGGGGCCTATACCACGGTGCAGGATCTGGACCGTTTCTGGAGATATGTGAGCGAAAGCCCCATATACCGGAAGATGCTTCTGCCTCACACGAATGTGAGAAGAGAGGAAGGAGAATATTCCTTTACCACAGGACTCGGCCTGGGGCTGAGGGAGAAAAACGGCCGGATCTTCCGCGCCTGGAAGGAGGGTTCCAACGACGGCGTGTGCAATATCACCGCATTTTATCCGCAGGCCGGACTGACCTTTACCATTCTGGGAAATGTGGACATGAATATCTGGCGGCTGCACGCGGAAGCGGAGCGGCTGCTGTTTGAGGACTGAGAGGGAAAAAAGTGAAGAGAAAAATCATCAACATGAGCATCTGTCTCTGTACAGGATCCGGTGATCGGGCAGACCTGTACAGAGGTTTCTTCAGAATATGAGGGAAAACCCCCACGATCTGAAACAGCGGCTTCTTTCGGAGAGAAACCTTCCGGCGTGAAATCTTTCCAAAGAAACTGCGTTCTGCCCGCACAGGACCCTGTACTTTTACGGAGAAACGAGTTTAACCTTAACGGATCATCTGTAAAAGGAGGAATATCCTGTGAATCACAATTTTAAAAAATATATTATTTTCTGGCTGAGCGGATCCGTCTCTCAGCTTGGAAGCGCCATGACGAGCTATGCGCTGATTTTGTGGTCCTATACGCGGACCGGTTCCGCCATGTCGGTATCGCTGATGTCCTTTTTTAATTATCTGCCCTATATTGTGGTGAGCGTTTTCGCCGGAAGCTTTGTGGACAGAAGATCGAAGAAGAAAATCATGCTGACGTCCGATTCCCTGGCGGCGGTCTGTTCTCTGGCGGTGCTGCTTTTGTGCCTGAAGGGGTCGCTTCAGATGTATCACATCTATCTGATAAACGCAGTGATCGGGCTGATGAACGCCTTTCAGTCCCCGGCGCAGTCCATTGCGGTCGGAATGCTGGTGCCGAAGGAAAAACTGGGGCAGGCCAGCGGAATGGATTCCTTTTCCGCGAATCTGGTGACGGTGGCCGCTCCGGTCCTTGCTTCTTCTCTTTTCGCCTTTGGCGGGCTGGAAAGTGTGATCGTGCTGGATCTGATTTCGTTTCTGGTGAATTTCAGCGTCCTGCTTCTGTTCATCCGTCTGCCGGAAGCGCCGACAGGTGTAAATGCGGCAGGTACAAAAGCGGGAGACGCGGCGAAAGAGAATGGGGCGGCGGAAGAAAAAAAACTCCGCGGGACCTTTGCGGGTATGCAGGAGGGCTTTCGCTTCCTGCATGGAAGAAAGGGGCTTCTTTATATCATGCTCACCATGGCCCTGCTGAATTTTTTCTCCCGGCTGACCTATGAAAACATTCTCTCTCCGATGATCCTGGCGAGGAGCGGTGGGAATGAGAGAACGCTTGGACTGGTCAATGCGGTTCTGGGGGCCGGAGGAATTCTGGGCGGCATTCTGGTATCCTGCCGCAGGTGGCGGATCAGCCCCCGGATGGAAATCTACGGGGCCGCGGCTCTTTCCTTCCTGTTCGGAGATCTTATGATGGGGCTGGGAAGAAACGGTTTCTGGTGGAGCGCGGCAGCCGTGGCTGCCAGCCTTCCCATTCCTTTCATCACGGCGGGACAGAGGGTGCTTCTGTATGAAACTGTGCCTGTCCGTCTGCAGGGCAGCGTGTTTGGCGTAAGGAACGCGCTGCAGTTCGGAACCATCCCTGTGGGAATCCTGCTGGGCGGTTTTCTGGCTGATTATGTATTCGAGCCGTTTATGCGGTCGGGAATGCCGGCCGCAGGATGGCTGGAAGGACTGGTGGGAAGCGGGGCCGGAAGCGGCATGGCCGTGATGTTCCTGTGTACCGGCACCCTGGGTTTTCTCGCCAGCCTGATCACCGGGAGAAGCAGGTGGATCAAGGAGCTGGAAGAGCCGGATGGCCGGGCGGAGTGAAAGGGCCGGATTTGATACCTGATATTTAATGGCTGGTGCATTTTACAATAAAAGGAGCAGATATGACCTGTGCCGCACGTTTGAGCTTCGGGCTCTGTGCGGCACAATCTTTTCCAGACCTTTTTCGGTTTTTACGTTTACTGTTTTCCGCTGCCCGGTTTGTCAGTACGGGAGATTCCGCGTGAGGCACTCCGGAAAGCGAACAGGACATCAGGCCACATAACAGAACATGAAGATGAAATGGCAGATGCTTCCGCCCATGACGAACAGATGGAAAATCTCATGGGAGCCGAAATATTTATGCCTCGCGTTGAAAAGAGGCAGCTTCAGCGCATAGATGATGCCGCCCGCCGTATAGATCAGCCCTCCGGCAAGCAGCCACAGGAAGGCTGCGCGGGGAAGGGTATTCCACAACTGGCCGAAAACCGCCAGACAGATCCAGCCCATGGCGATGTAGATTACGGAGGAGAACCATTTCGGGCAGGTGATCCAGAATGCCTTTACCGCCATGCCGAGGATGGCAACGCCCCACACCACCGCAAGCAGCGTGTAGCCCAGCCTTCCGCCCAGGATGACCAGACAGACGGGCGTGTAGGAGCCGGCGATCAGTACGAAGATCATCATGTGATCCAGCTTGCGGAAAACGCGCAGGATGCGCCCGCCCACATTGATGGAATGGTAGGTGGCACTCGCCCCGTACAGCAGAATCATGCTGGCAATGAATATAACCATTGCGAAAAAGATCACGGGCTGCCCGGACAGCACCGCCTTGATCAGAAGCGGCGTAGAGGCCAGAATGGCCATCATCATGCCGATGAAATGAGTGATCGCACTTCCGGGTTCTCTTATTGTAACGCTCATATTTACCTCCTGACTTTTTAAAAATACAACACATAGTATTGAAAACTACTTCTTATATGTTATGATACTACACCTTATTATTTTCTGTGTCAACAAATAATATTCGTAAAAATTTCTTAAGTATGGAAAAGCAGTCATCCCATCCCCATGAGCAGCTTTAGCACCGCAAGGCTCGGGACCGGAGCCTCGAAGAGACGGCGGGTGCGAATGAGGGGGCTGTGAATAGTTTCAAAAGAAAAAGAGGGCCGCAGCCCTCTTTCAATGTCGGATAAAATCAGTCCTCCTCAATAATCTGAATTTCAAGATAATCAAAATCCACCTGTTCCACAAAACTGTCCTGCAGAAAGCGTGTTTTCCGGTGGCGCTTGAAATCGCCGATATTCGCATCCAGCCAGATCGGCTTTCCCAGATCAAACTGACTGCACACCTCGTCGAGCGCATGGAAGACTTTATGCGTTCTGGTATCCTCTGACGGATCGCATATGACGGTATCCTGAAGCATTCGGTTGTCTTTGAAAATTTTGGCCCATAAACGAAACATGGTTTCCTCCTTATATTATATTCCGGCACGATCCGGGGATGAACTGACCTGTCCTGTTTTTCTGCAATTATATCAGAAGGAAGGAACAGAAACAAGAATCTCAATAGTAACCAAAAAAAGGAGAAAAAATATTAACTTTTTGTAAAAGATATCCATTGTATGGAAGAGTATGATATAATGAGCGCAGGAAAGCCTGCGGGAGCCTGCTCACGTATGGCGAACGGCGAATGACGATCACAGGCTGTGACTGTGATATAATACTTACGAAAACAGATGACTGGATGAGGACGAGGTGGCCATGGAATTTGCAGTGGACAGAGAAGATCAGGTGGACAGCTGGCAGGAAGCCATGCTGGTATATCACGCAGCGCTGAAGCAGATCAATACCAAGCTTGAGATACTAAACGATGAGTTTCAGCATGTGCACCGTTATAATCCGATCGAGCATATCAAGTCAAGGATCAAGACGTCTGAGAGCATCGTGAAGAAGCTGAAGCGGTACGGATATGAATCCACCATTGAGAATATGGTAAAGTATATTAATGATATCGCGGGAATCCGCGTGATCTGCTCCTTTACTTCCGATATTTACCGTATTGCGGACATGCTCCGCAGTCAGAATGACATCCGGGTCATATCGGTGAAGGATTATATCCGGCATCCCAAGGAAAGCGGCTATAAGAGCTATCACATGCTGGTGACGGTTCCGGTATTTTTGTCCGACCGCATTGTGGATGTAAAGGTAGAGATCCAGATCCGGACGGTAGCAATGGATTTCTGGGCGAGCCTGGAGCATAAGATCAATTACAAATTTGAAGGAAGGGCTCCGGAGCATATCCGGAGAGAGTTGGTGGAATGCGCGAAGATGGTTTCCCGGCTGGATGACAGAATGCTTGCTCTGAATGAAGAGGTGCTCAGCCTGAGCGAGGAGAAGAAGGAGAAAACTGCCGGAGGATAATGGGTGCAGCTTACGGGCCCTGCCGGTGGAGAGAAAGACGGGAAAACGGATATGTGAGATGGATGCCCGGCCGGGAGAAAAGAACCTGGCCGGGCATCTTTGGCGTTATTAAAAAAGTTTACCAAAATACAAAGCTGAAATTTGTGCGGGAAACTTTCAGATTCTCCGCAAAATGAGGAGTGCCCCGATACCTTGCGGCACCGGGGCTATTATGAAAAAATTTATCTTTATCTGCGATTGAAAGAACCAGCTTTCCTTCAGCTGATAAAAAGAGTATAACAGCGAAATATGAACAAAGTGTGAACTCAATGTGAATACGTAGTTAATATTTATAAAAAATTAAAATGCAGAAACTGAAAATAGTGCAAAATATACAAATTCAAAAAAGAAACGGCGGTTGTAAAATAGCCGGAATAATGCTAGAATGAAAAAAGTCGAAAGAATGGCTTTTTTGCTGCTGTCTGCAGACGGACAGCGGCATTTTCAGGACCGCTTATGGAGCCTGCAAACTACGCGGGAGGATTGTCAGATGGAAAATTACAGGGATCAGGGAGCAGGGGGGCCGCATGGCTCCTGGGATGCGCAGGAGGCGAAGCGCCTGCGGAATCAGCTCGTGGAATACGACGGCTATCTGCAGGAAATGCGCAAGGCCAACATGAAAAACGTGGAGACGCTGGATGTGATACAGCGCTATACGGATAAAAGCGCCGCCGGAATTCAGGCCCTGACGGAGGAGAGCGCCGCCGGAATGCAGAAGCTGGCGGAGGAAAGCCTGCAGGGAATCCAGCAGCTGGGAAAGGAATGCTCGTCCGGACTGCGTAAATTTTCTGCGGCCGGAGAAACCGGGCTGAATCAGGTGTCGCAGGATGCCCTGGACAGGATTGCGCATCTTTCCGAGACTGCTCTGCAGCAGTTGAACGATACGACGGAAAAGAGCGGGATGATGATCCGCCGCCTTACCGAAGAGGGACTTGCCAAAATCCAGGAGGTCAACGACCGGAATCTGGAGGCCGCGAAGCGGGTGGACGAGATCGGACAGATGCTCGCCGCGCAGACGGAGAGCCTGCGGGAGATGCAGAAACAGGCGGATGACTTCAACCATAAGGAAAATGTGAAGGTGTACCGGAATGTACAGGCTGTTGTTGTGGAAGAGGTGAAGAATCAGACGCAGGAACTGAAGGCCGTGGAAAAGGGAACGAGAATTCTGCTCATTTTCACGCTGGCCGCTTCCCTTGCAAACGTGGCTCTGTTTATTCTGCAGATATTGGGAATACTTGGAATATGAGAAAAGAAGAGAGAACGATGCCGCAGATGAAAGCGCAGGAGATGGGAAAGAAGCAGGAGTGGAAACCCGGCAACATGCTTTATCCGCTGCCTGCCGTCATGGTGAGCTGCGCGGACAAAAAGGGCAATACAAACATCCTTACGGTCGCATGGACGGGAACGGTCTGCACGAACCCGCGCATGCTTTCCATTTCCGTGCGGCCGGAGAGATATTCCTGCGGGATGATCCGGGAAACCGGAGAATTCGTGGTGAATCTGACGACGGAAAAGCTGGTCCGCGCTACGGATCTGTGTGGCGTAAAGAGCGGCAGAGATGTGAACAAGTGGGAGGCGGCGGGACTGACTCCCGTCCCCGCGAAGCAGGTGAAGGCGCCTCTGATCGGAGAATCTCCGGTGAATCTGGAATGCCGCGTGGAGCAGGAGATCGCGCTGGGAAGCCATATCCTGTTCCTTGCCAGAGTGGTTTCCGTGAGTGTGGACGAAGCCTGGCTGGATGAGAAGGGAAGCTTTCATCTGGATTGGGCGAAGCCGATCTGTTACTCCCACGGGAAATATTTTCAGCTGGGAAAGGAAATCGGAAAGTTCGGCTTCAGCGTGGCGAAAACGGCGAAGAAAAAAGCAGGGAAAAAGCGCTGATGAGAAGACAGGCCGGGGCGCATATTTTTTAGGAAAAGCGGGTTCATGGAAGGTAAAAGTAAGTATTACATGAGAATGAGGGCACAGTTTCTGATGACGGCGTTCTGCATCATTGCAGCCGCTGTCCTTTTTGTACCCTCTTTTCCGGCGTTTGAGCCGGAGGAAAACAATGTATATGAGGTCAGGCTGAACGGAGAATATGCGGGTCTGATGGAAAATCCGGAGGAGGCGGAGACACTGCTTGCCCAGGCGAGGGCGGAGGCCGTTTCTGACAGTGAGGAAATGGTTTTCTTGGAGGCGGATCTGGAGCTGGAAGGCCGCAGCATGCTGTTTGGCCGTCTGGATGGGCCGGACGAGGTACGGGAAGCCATGCAGAGCATTCTGGAGGGCAGCGCCCTTGATACCCTTCAGCGTGCCTATACGGTGAAAATCAATGAATATACCGTCAATCTCCGCTCCAGCAGTGAGGTGCTTTCTCTGTTAAACGCCTGTCTGGATAAATATGATACGGAGGACGAATACACGGCCTGGCTGACGGTGGATCCGGAAAGAGAGCTGAACGTGCTGACCGCGGTAATCCGCCGGACGGAGGAGCTTGAGACTGACGATGAAGCGGAGGGGGCCGGCCTTGGCGCCTTTTTCGAGGAAGTGTTCGCCCAGGCAGAGCCTGCGGCCGCGCAGAACTTTGAAGATCTGGATTACGGCTTGGTGGAACTGGAATTTGCAGATACCGTAGAAGTGGCAGAGGCCTATCTGATGGAGGAGGAGCTGACGCCCCTGGAGGAAGCGGTGGAGCAGGTGATGAACGAACAGGCGAAGGAGGAAATCTACGAGGTTCAGCCCGGAGATACGCTTTCCGAGATCGCGCTGGAGCATTCCCTGCCCATGGAGGACCTGATCGCCATCAATCCCTCTCTGGAGGATGAGAATTCCACCATCCGGGCAGGCGAGGATCTGATCATCACGGTTCCGGAGCCGGAGCTTTCCATCATTCACAGAGAGCTCGTCTATGAGGAGGAAAATTATAACGCGCCAGTGGAATACGTGGACGTGGACGAATGGTATACCAACCAGCAGGAGACGGTGCAGGAACCCTCTGAAGGCCACAGGAAGGTGGCGGCGGTCAAAACCTACCGGAACGATCAGGAGGTTTCCGAGGAAATCGTTCTGGAAGAGGTGGATTTTGAGGCAGTACCACGGATTGTCCGCCGGGGAACCAGGATTCCGCCCACATTCATCAAGCCGATTTCCGGCGGCGTCCTGACCTCCAGCTTTGGAAGCCGGGAAGCGCCCACGGCGGGAGCTTCGACCAATCACCAGGGGACGGACTGGGCGACGCCGGTGGGAACGGCGGTCGTGGCGTCCTGCGGCGGTACGGTTACCAGAGCGGGCTGGGCCAGCGGCTACGGCTACGTGGTATACATTCAGCATGAAGGAGGACGGGAGACCCGCTATGCCCATCTGAGCAGGGTTCTGGTGAGCGTGGGTCAGCAGGTGGAACAGGGTGAGCGGATCGCCCTCAGCGGAAATACGGGCAGAAGCACCGGGCCGCATCTGCATTTTGAGATCCGGATCAACGGTGTGGCCGTCAACGCGGTGGATTATCTGGAGTGAGCAGTTTCTGAGTGCAGGTTTCTGAGCCTATTTACAAATGGGAAAAATGTGCTATAATGCCTTTTGGATTTATAGCTGGCATTCATTTTGTATATATGGTATAATATTTCAGAATTTCTATGTCAGAATTTACTAAAACTGAATTTGCATAAAGAATAATCTGCGGTTTATAATAGTTTTTAAGGAAAACGTCCGATAGAAAAGGACGACGGGAGAGCGTTTTGCGGCGGCATCTGTGTCTGGTTTAAAAGCGCGGAATGCCTGTGTTTGATAGAGGATGTTTACCACATCCCTGAGAGGTCGAAGATGGAACAATATGTTGTTTGCGGCGGGAATCCGCTGGTGGGTGAGGTGGAAATCGGCGGCGCGAAGAACGCGGCGCTTGCGATACTTGCGGCTTCCGTTATGACGGATGAGACGGTTTTGATCGAAAATATGCCTGATGTGCGGGATACGAACATCCTGCTCCAGGCGATGCAGAGCATCGGGGTTCTTGTGAACCGGGTGGACAGGCATACGGTGCAGATTAACGGCGGCCAGATTCATGATCTGGTGATCGAGGATGATTATATCAAGAAGATCCGCGCCTCCTATTATCTGCTGGGAGCGCTTCTGGGAAAATACAGAAGAGCCGAGGTGGCGCTTCCCGGCGGCTGCAATATCGGAAGCCGTCCCATAGACCAGCATATTAAGGGCTTTAAGGCTCTGGGAGCGGAAGTGCGCATCGAACATGGCCTGATTATCGCGGAAGCGGAGACTCTGAAAGGGTGCCATCTGTACATGGACGTGGTCAGCGTGGGAGCTACCATCAACGTCATGATGGCGGCGGCTCTGGCGGACGGCCTGACCATCATTGAAAACGCGGCGAAGGAACCCCATGTGGTGGACCTCGCCAATTTCCTGAACAGCATGGGAGCAAACATCAAGGGCGCGGGAACGGACGTGATCCGCATCCGCGGCGTGGAAAAGCTCCACAAAACGGAATATACGATTATTCCCGACCAGATAGAAGCGGGTACCTTCATGTTTGCGGCGGCGGCCACCAGAGGGGATGTGACGGTAAAAAATGTGATCCCCAAGCACCTGGAGTCCATCAGCGCGAAGCTGATGGAGATCGGCTGTGATGTGGAGGAATCAGACGACGCGGTGCGGGTTGTGGCGTCCAGACCTTTGACCCATACCCACGTGAAAACCCTTCCCTATCCCGGTTTTCCGACGGATATGCAGCCTCAGATCACGGTAACGCTGGGCCTGTCTCAGGGAACCAGCATCGTGACGGAGAGCATTTTTGAGAACCGCTTTAAATATGTGGACGAGCTGACCAGAATGGGAGCGAATATCAAGGTGGAGGGCAATACCGCCATCATTGACGGAGTAACCCGTTATACCGGCGCGGGCATCACGGCTCCTGACCTGCGTGCGGGAGCGGCCCTGGTGATCGCCGCGCTTGCGGCGGAGGGCATTTCCACCGTGGACGATATCCGCTATATCGAGAGAGGCTATGAGAATTTCCCGGAGAAGCTGCGGGGGCTTGGCGCTCAGATCGAGAAGGTGGACGGAGAGCGCGATGTGAAAAAATTTCGCTTTAAGGTGAGTTGAGGCCATCTGCCTATTGACAGACTGTACGCTTTGGTGTAATCTGGACATCGTAGTCAGAAGCCAGATAAGAAAATTCAATATTGTATCTATCTCTTATTCAGAGTGGTGGAGGTACATAGGACCTGTGAAGCCACGGCAACCCCTGATGAGGAAGGTGCCTGCCTGAGCGAGTAATCGAACAATAAGAGGATTTGATTATCATTTTATCGGGTCCGCTTATAGCGGGGCCGATTTTTTTGGCCAAAGAACGGCTGGACGCCGTTCTTTCATGATTGGAATGCTGCCTTCGGCAGCAGAAAAGGAGGAATGTATGGAAAAACATCTGTTTACTTCAGAGTCGGTAACGGAAGGACATCCTGACAAAATGTGCGACGCGATCTCCGACGCGGTGCTGGATGCGCTGATGGAGAAGGATCCCATGAGCCGCGTGGCCTGCGAGACCTGCACCACCACCGGACTGGTGATGGTGATGGGAGAGATCACCACCAACGCTTATGTGGACATTCAGAAAATCGTCCGTGATACGGTACGTGAGATCGGATATACCAAGTCTGACTATGGCTTTGACGCCAATACCTGCGGTGTGATGGTGGTTCTGGACGAACAGTCCTCCGATATCGCCATGGGCGTTGACAAGGCGCTGGAGGCGAAGCAGGAGGAAGCCGCCGGAAAGGGTGCGGAGCACAGCATGAGCGAGGATGAGCTGGACGCCATCGGCGCAGGCGATCAGGGAATGATGTTCGGTTATGCCACCAATGAGACGGAAGAGTATATGCCCTATCCCATCTGTCTGGCTCATAAGCTCACCAGACAGCTTGCAAAGGTGCGCAAGGACGGCACTCTGCCTTATCTTCGTCCCGATGGAAAGAGCCAGGTTACGGTGGAGTACGATGAAAATGACAGGCCTGTGCGCCTGGAGGCGGTGGTGCTTTCCACCCAGCATGATCCGGATGTGACTCAGGAACAGATCCATGCGGATATCAAAAAGTATGTGTTCGATCCGGTTCTTCCGGCAGAGCTTTTGGATGAGAACACCAAATATTTCATCAACCCCACCGGGCGATTCGTCATCGGCGGCCCTCACGGCGACAGCGGTCTGACAGGACGCAAGATCATCGTTGATACCTATGGCGGCTATGCCCGTCACGGCGGCGGCGCTTTCTCCGGTAAGGACTGCACCAAGGTGGACCGCTCCGCGGCCTATGCGGCCCGCTATGCGGCGAAGAACATCGTTGCCGCCGGTCTTGCCGACAAGTGCGAGATTCAGCTTTCCTACGCCATCGGTGTGGCCCGTCCTACCTCCATCATGGTGGATACATACGGCACCGGAAAGGTTTCCGATGAAAAGCTGGTGGATATTATCCGTGAGAATTTCGATCTCCGTCCCGCGGGCATCATCCGTATGCTCGACCTGCGCCGCCCGATTTACAAACAGACGGCAGCCTACGGACATTTCGGCCGCCACGATCTGGATCTCCCCTGGGAGAAGCTGGATAAGGTGGAAGCGCTGAAGAAATATCTGTAAAATGAATTTCTGACGGGCGATCAGGCTCCCGCCGGATAGTAAAATTTTATCCCTCTGAACGGAATGACATATATTTTGAGGACATATGTCATGTGGGTTCAGAGGGATTTTTTTCCCCTGAATTTTGACGCAGAGGAGTGCAGCCGCTAAAGAGAAAAATCATTTTATGAGTCAAAAACACCTAACGAGATGAGTCATTTTCCCATAATGTCTATATAAGTAGATGATCGATATATAGACAGGGGAAAAGACATTTGAATGACAGATTGCGGGAGCTCCGTCTGGAACGGAGATGGACGCAGCGTGATGTACAGCGTCTGACGGGAATTGACAGGGGAAATTATTCCAAGATGGAGCTTGGAACGAGATATTATACCATTCGGCAGTGCATGAAGCTGGCAATCGTGTTTGAAACCAGCATGGATTATCTGGCAGGTCTTACGGATGAAAGGGAACCTTATGAGAGGTCAAAGATTTGCCTGGCTGAACTCATTGGGGATGAGGAAGAGAAAGCGGAAAGAAAAAAGGGGTTGTCTTTGGAGCTGAGAAACCGGCTGCGTGGACTGCGGACGGAGAAAAAGTATTCTCAGGTAAAGATCCAGATGCTGACCGGAGTGGATCAGAGCAACTATTCAAAGCTGGAATGCGGAAAACAGCATTATACCTTTGGACAGTGCAGACAGATTGCTCTGGCAATGGGCACGAGCATGGATTATCTGGCAGGGCTGACTGACAGAAAGCAGCCTCACAGGAGAAAAAAGAATGTATACTGAATGTGCAAGAAAATTATACTCGCTATATGGTAGCTGACCGGAAGGGCTGTTCTGAAAGGAGCGGCTCCTTTTTTATTTATTTTGAATTTAATTCAGATCGGAATATTCATTGTAGCCCTGATCAGTCTCATGCGTGAGATTCTCGGGGATAGAAAGAAATAGCCGCCACTACCTGCAATAGTGACGGCTGACCTTTAAAAGGTTGATGTTACAATATTGACAGGGGAGGCCGTATGTCTCTGGCTTTCCCTTTTTCTACGATTACTATACCACATTCTGAAGGCTGATGCAAGACAGTGACCATGCTTGAGTTTCCGCAGAATTATCCCTCTAAGACAAATCTGCTGCGTTTTGTTATCCACAACTTTCAAAAAACGACCAAAATATAAGGAATCCTGTTCCTTTTTGATGTAAAATTAAGCTGTCAAACAAAAACCTTACTAAACAAAAAGAAAGGGGATTCCTTATGGCTAATTCTACATCAATCACCTACCGTTTGAAAAGAAAAATTTTGACTTTTACTAATAAAATCTCCCGCAGACTTTCGAAACCAGACCGGAAGTTCACAGCAGATATGGTTTATGGCATTCTGGCATCTAAAAGCTGCCTGCTTACTGATATTTCCGACCAACTTCATGAAACGGTACATAAGGCGAATACTGTAAAACGGCTTTCCAATCATCTTTCGGAAGGGACGCCGGCTTCTGCGGCTGCTTCTTATCTCCACACCGTAAAGAAACTCGTTCCCTCTGAACCAGTGGTCCTCATTGATGAAAGTGATATCGTAAAACCAGATGGAAAACAGTTTGAAGCTCTTGGTATCGTTCGCGATGGTTCTGAAAGCACACAGACGAAAAGTGTTTATAAAAAAGGATACCATGTAACAGAGGCCTGTGTCCTGACTTCCAGCAAGCATCCTGTCAGTGTTTTTTCCATGATCCATTCTTCTGCTGAGAAGGACTATAAATCTGTAAATAGCATCACGTTTGATGCGATCAAACAGGCAGCTGCTCTTTTCGGAAAGGCCACCTTTGTTATGGACCGCGGT
>ULPS01066228.1_pt1 | contig 21946 bp, 17 predicted proteins | sample 1953711 | NCBI WGS metagenome assembly ULPS01 (sample SAMEA4835635, study PRJEB28245) | human gut metagenome | biome: gut microbiome; material: fecal sample | place: Denmark | collected 2008 | reverse complement strand
CAGGTTATCAAACTGGCGGAGTTCGAGGCTGCGCTTCGCCAGCACCTTCTCCTGCTGCGCGGCATCCTCAAACCAGGAAATATCCAGCTTTGCCTCTTTTCCGAGCGCCCGGAATTTTTCATATAACGCATACTGCTGCATCTGGTTTCCCAGTCCGCCCATCACCTTGATGATAATCATCGTTTTCTCTCTTTTCTGACAAATTCATTTATTGTCGCGCAATTTTACAAAGTAATCCCTATGGTATCCTAACCGCAGCGCTTCCGCACCTGCTCCTCAATGTCCCGATATCCATCTGTCATACAGGCTGAATGCCAGCTTCCCGGCCATACAGCGAAGCGTATCCGGCCTTTTCATGATCCACAGCATCATCCGGTTCGCCCGGTCCCGAACCCTGATGTCATACCGCTTCAGGCTGTCGGCCATATGCTCCCTGCGGCAGAGCTCCGCAATCCGTCCTGCATAGCCTTTCTTTCCGCCGCGCAGCTCATTCTTGACGGAAAGCATGGTAAGATAGATGCTCTCCCTCTCCTGCTGCGTTTTTCCATTTTCCACCTTTTTGGCTTCCAGAATGATCCGGATGGTGCGGTTCAGTTCCCGGATTCCTTCGGCCATTTTCGGATCATATTTGTGAACCATGGAGGCCGGATTGTAAAAATAATGATAATACAGGGCGTCTTTTAAGATCACAAGCCTTCTGCAGTCGCAGAGAGCGGAAAGCACGATAATCACATCCTCGCCCATCCTGAGCTCAGGATTGCAGAACTGCAGGTTATCCGTGATCAGCTCCCTGGAAAAAAGCTTCATGCAGCGTGACATGGAAACGGTCCTTCTTTCATTTCCGAGAAGCTCCGTCTTCACTTCTGTTTCCAGCCTTTTTCCTTCGTAAACGCCTGGAGCAAGCTCATGGCGGCATTCCTCTCTTCCGTTCGGGCGCTCGATCACAAAATTGCAGCAGACGATCTCTCCCGTCTCTCCCGACGCGCCTTTCACAAGCTTTTCCACCATGCAGGCGTCAATCCAGTCATCGCTGTCCACAAACATCAGGTATTCTCCGGAAGAATACTCTACTCCCGCCATCCATGCGCTCACCAGGCCGCCGTTGGGCTTATGAATGACCCCCACCCTGATATCCTGCTTCGCATAATCGTCACACATCCGCGGGCTGTCATCCTGCGCACCGTCATCCACCAGAATAACTTCCAGCCTGTGAAAGGTCTGTGCCAGGATGCTGTCCACACATTTTTTCAGAAAATTCTGTGCATTATAGACCGGAACGATGATACTGACCGTTTTTTCAGGTATTTTTTCTTTCATTATCAGACTTTATCTCCCAACAAAGACTTTCATTCAGAATATTCAGAACTTTTTCGTTCACCTTTCTGTAATCAAACTGGAGGGATTTTTCATATGCCTTTTCCGAATATCTGTCATAGTCAGCCAGAATCCGGTCCGCGGCATCTCTGATTCCCTGTACAGTTCCATCCGTCGCCTCACTGTCACTTCCAAAGGTGAGCGCTTCATGAATTCCTCCCACATCCGTGGTAATCACAGGCATTCCGGTACGGATAGCCTCCAGGATAACCATGGGCATTCCTTCCGAGTCGGAATTCATAACCAGGATGTCAGAGTTGCGCATGAACTGTTCCACTTCGTCCGGCTCCACTGCTCCCAAAAGCCGTATTCTTTCGCTGCCTCGTGCCTCTTCCTCCAGCTTCTGCCGCTCTTCTCCGTCTCCCAGAATGCTGAGCGTACAGGGTCTGTGATATCCCTTTACCGCTTCCATGATGGTGCCGATCCGTTTTCCTTCGGACAGCCGCCCCACAAACAGGAAGCGTACCTCCTGTTCAGAATTCTGCCGGAAAGACGGATGCCGCTCCTGTCTGATGCGGCAGACGATGGAATTTCTCACAAGGATGACACGCCGGTTATAGGCACTGTAGTCCTTCTCTGTTCCCCTGTCCAGTACGAACACGGCGGTGCTTTTTTTGATCACCTGCATCAGAAACTCCTGGAACATCAGACGGATGAATGGAGCCCTTTTAAAAAAGCGTACCCGCTGCCACATGTTCAGATAGGTGCCATGGGAGAACACGTAGCAGACTGCGCCGGGCCGCATGAGGCGTACTGCAGCAAAGGCCTCCGGTGTATGGATGTAATTGCAGTCCTCTTTTTTCAGCCCGATCAACTTCCGGTATTTCCAAAGACCCTTCACATATTCCAGCCGGAGAGATTTTTTCACATTTCCCAGATCAGACTCCGCCTGCACCACGGCAAGAAACGAGAAGGTTCCGGAGGCGGTTGTAATTTTCTGTATTTTCCCAACCTCCTCCGGATCGCAGGAAACGCCTGCCAGCAGCACATTTTCACAGTGTTCCGGATAGGCTTCCGCCAGATAACGAAGAAAATTTTTAATGCTGGTCAGCTGCCCTCCCACCGGATAATCCCGGAAGTTGCAGGTATCATATAAAATCAGACGGTTCATTCCACTTCCTCCAGCATGGCAAACAGCTTCAGCGCAGGGCCATCCCCCCAGGGATAGCTGCCATAGCGCTGCGGATATTCAGCAAAGGCCATACATTCCGCAGAGCACTGCTCTACCTTTCCGTTTTTCATGCAGGAAAGGAGGAATTCGGCGGCTGCCTTTACCTGATCTGCCCAGTCTTCCTCCAGACAGCCCCTTCGGATTCCGGCCAGTATTGCACAGGCAATCATCGCCGTTGCCGAGGTATCCGCATGCCCTTCTGAAGCCGGAATGAGCCAGGAAAAGCTGCCATCTTGCCGCTGATAATCCGCCACAACACGGGTCAGGCGCTGCAGGTGGCCCTGTATAAAGAGAAACTGTGGCGTCTGTTCCGGCAGGCAGGACAGCGTTTCCGCAATTCCCATCATCAGCCAGCCGACTGCCCTGCCCCATCCCACAACTCCGTATTTCATCCCGGTTCTGCTGTCGAAGCCGTGGTAGGGAAGGCCGGTCTTTTCGTCCATGCCATGGTCCAGAAAATGGACAATCTGCATCACGCCGAGCTTTACAAGTCCGCTCTCTCCCCTGAGGTTTCCATATCTGCACAGGAAAGGTGCTGCCATACCTATGGTATCCGCATAAATATAGCTCATATCCTTCCTTCGATATGGGATGTTTTCCTGTTCATCCTTTTTATGTTCTTTCAGAAAAGCAGCGATGCGGGATGCAGCCTCCAGATACTTTTCCTCTCCCGTGCTCTCATAAAGGTCAAGAAGGGGCATTCCATTTGCCACATTATCCACATAATAAAGAGGCATTCCCCTACGGATCCACCTGTCGAAATATTTCTTCAGGATTTCAGAGCTTTTGCTGTCTCTGGTCACCTTCTGCAGCTGGGAAAGACCTCCGGCCAGCATGGCATTAGGCCAGGAATACCGGTCCAAGGGGGGCACAGCCTGTCTGAGCAGATACTTTCTGATTCCTCTTTTCAGCCTGTCCTTTCCCGAATATGCAGGCCAGGAAAAAATTTCCACGGCCGTCTGCTCCTGCAGTGCGTTAATTTTCTGTATGGTTTCTGTTCTCTCCAGAAGCTCCTGCAGCTCTTCCACGCTATTCTCCATATCCTTTTTTACATCCATTTTCTTCAAAATTGCAGCATTCCTTTTCGCTTCACATAGGATCGCGGCCTTCCATCAGGCGGCCGATCATCCTTCCCGCCTGTCTGGCCCGTTCCAGATAAGCGGGCATCACTGCCGTCAACCTCCTTCGTATCGTGCTCTCTTCCCTCTGAAGCCATAGAAACCCTTCCGTCAGCTCATCCTCTCTCTGAAGCGACTGTACAGGAAGCACATAATTTTCCCAGGTGCCAAACAGGTCAAACGCAATTCCTCTTGCCTTGACCGAATACCCCAGCACCAACGTAGGAATCAGGGAGGAATAGGCCGCGATGGTGGCGTGGGTTCTGGCCCCGATGAAAAAACGGCAGCGGGCGATGTATCCTTTCAGCACTTCACAGTCCGCATCCTCGATCATAACCACCCTGCCCGTATCCCGGAATTCCTGCCAGAGCTTTCGCAACACGGTTCTGTCGTCATTGCTCTTCCAGACCACGTGAGGGATCAGCGCTACTCCCATATCCGTTTTCTCCAGAATGTGCCGGATCAGGCGTCTGTAATTTTCCATTGTGATGCCCGGACTGCTTTCCCGTTCCACCACCATGGGGCTTACATTCAGACCAACCATGTTCCCCTCCACAAATCCCTGTGGGGCAGGCGTCCGCTTCGCTTCCAAAAGAAAAGCGGAGTCCGGAACCAGATAACTTTTCTCCTTCAGCCCTGCCTGTACAAGGGCCTGCCAGGTGATAGATTCTCTGGCGATAATGCAGGCATAACGCTGCATATCCTCAATGATTTCCGGGTCCGACAGCAGCTCCGGCTCGATGGAGCAGCCAAGCAGCACTGTCATGCCCCCCTGCCCGGTGAACAGCCGATTAGAGCACTTCAGCTCCTTGAGAAGGATTCCATAGCAGTAATTGTCCCCGCCGATGGATATGTTCATTTGGCGCAGATTTCTGCCGCACACCTCACGAAACCGATAACGGAAAGCTGCCTCCGGATCGTGAAAAACCCGGTCAAGAAAATAGTACCAACAGTGAATGAAAAAATTTTTTCTCACCTTCCGCTCTTCCAGGATAGTCGCCTTTCCTTTCAATGAATACGCCTCATCCTCGGCAAGGCTGTTGGTCATCACGATGGCCGGCTTCGGAAGCATCCGGATAACCGTATTCGCAATGGCCTCACAGCCGTGATTTCCGCTCCCGGCATGCATATACAGGACAATTTTATCTGTTTTTCCCTGATAACGCCGCATACTGCTCATCTTCCTCCAGTTTTTTTAATTGGACTCCTCCTGTCCTGCTACAGTTCTTTCCTTCCGCTTCCAGATATGATATAACCTCAGATACCCCGTCGGCATACGCAGAAAAATCTGTCCCTTCAGGCGGTATCCCCCGGAAAGCCGTTTTCTTCCTGTCCGGCCCAGCTCCTGCCAGGCTTCAGCCGCCGCCATGACGCATCGTTCCAGACAGGGGCCATATTTCTGCCTCACTACAGCCGGATCCAGCAGAGCCAGCTTCCCCGCCACCAGCAGAGCCGCCTGGAACAGGCAGAGCCGTACCTTTTCCTGCGCTTCCTCTCCAAACCCGGCCAGTTCCCTTTCCGCCAGCTCCCAGCAGGTGATCTGATCCATATAGGAGGGGCGGAATTCCTTCAGCATGGCTCCCGCTTCGTTGATAAAGTAGCAGTAGCCGCATGCTCCGGTGACCAGCACCCGGTTCAGCCGGGGCATCAGCCGGGCCATGAACAGCAGATCCTCCCCTATGGAAAGGCCTTCTGGAAAACGCGTCTCCCCGATGGCCTCCCGCCGAAAGAGAATGCTCCAGCAGCGGGAACTGCTCTGAAGAAGGAAGTCGTTCACATACCCTTTCGCGTCCATTGTCAGGCAGGGTGCACAAGCCTCCTCTGTATCTTCCGGATCTGCAGAAGGCTCCGCCCTGTTCCCGGCAGGCCGGATTTCCCGTTCTCCCTCCCCTTTTGCATCACGGCAGGTCTTCCGCCAGCTTTCCCTCTCTTTTTCTCCCACCGTCAGATAACCGCCCAGGATCATGTCGCCGCCTTCCCGGGTGAGCTGTATGAGCTGCGTTTCAAGCATGTCAGGCAGAATCCAGTCGTCCGCGTCCACAAAGGCCACATATTCTCCCTTCGCCTCATCCAGCCCCAGGTTGCGGGCGGAGGAAACGCCGCCGTTTTCCTTCCGGAGCAGGCGGATGCGGCTGTCCTTTTTCACCCAGTTCGCACAGAGAGCGGCGCTGCCGTCCGTAGAACCGTCATCCACAACGAGGATTTCCAGCTCCCTGTAGGTCTGGCAGGTGAGGCTCTCCAGGCAGTCAGCAAGATAAATTTCCGCATTATAGACCGGCACGATGACCGAAATCAGGGCCTTCACTTCGTGAGCACCTCCCAGTACTGTTCGATACGGCTGTCCCAGTCAAAGCGCTTCACGTTCTCATATCCTTTCGCAATCAGTTCCTTCTGCAGCTTTTCATCGCCCAGCAGGCGGCGGATACAGGAAACCGTACCTTCGATGTCGTCCGGATCGGTCAGCAGGCCCGCATCGCCGATCACCTCCGGCAGGGAAGATCGGCTGGAACAGATCACGGGGACACCAAGCTGCATGGCCTCCAGAGGCGGAAAGCCGAAGCCTTCAATCAGAGACAGGAACAAAAAGGCGCTTGCTCCGGCCAGCAGGCTGTGCATCTCCTCCCCGCTCTCGATATAGCGGCAGCAGGTCACATACTCCGCAGCCTGAGGGCTGAGCACTTCACCTCCCGGAATGCTTTCCGGGCTTTCTATGCCGATGATCACCAGCCGGGCCGGATTCTTTCCTTCCCGGATTTCCGCCTGAAAATAGGCCTCATAGGTTTTCAGCACACCGGCCGCATTCTTATGGGGAAGGGGCGATACCCCGGCATACAGATAGGGACCGTCCGGCTTCAGAGGGGAGGGCACATCGGAGCAGGGAACCGGGTTGACGCCGTTGTAGATCACGGTGGTACGGCTTTCACAGCCCGGGCAGATTTTTTCCATCTCCTGCTGTGAATAATGCGATATGGTCACAATCCTGTCCGCATGACGGATGGACGCCCGCAGGCGGCTCATGATGTAAGCATTTTCCACCCGGTTCAGTGATCCGGGGAAATTCCGATGATAAAAGAAAGGGATCAGATCATGGACGATGATCACGTCCTTTCCCTGGTAAAACAGCGGACGGTAACCTCTGGGAAACAGTACCCGGTCTCCTCCTTCCCTTTTGACCGCATGAGGCACGCCGAAGAGCTCCCAAAGCGTATAGACAATCCGGTTTGTAGGATTTCCCTTCACCTGGACAAACCGGACGCCGGGAACTTCAAAGTCCTTCCGGTTCAGCGCATTTCCAAGAACCACGATTTCCTCGCAGTGCTCCCGGTTCAGATTGGTCTGCGCCAGATGGCGCGTCAGATTTTTCGCCAGGTTATAGATGCCGATGCTCTTTCCGTGTCCTTTTACCAGTTTAAAACAGTCGATGACTAACCGCATAGTATCCTTCCTTTTTACAAATCATTATGCATTCCCTAAGCTGCCTTACGAAAAGCTCTCACGAGCATGCCGGGAAACCGCCACAGGTAATTCCCACCCTCCGGACATTCTCCTCCTTCCGGCCCGGGCAGCCCCCTTCTGCCCACAATGCCGCCCCAGTACGCTCCCATGAGAAAGAGCGCGTAATTTCTTCCCATATAAACGGAAATAAAATGCGCCTCCAGCATGGTATACAGGGCATAGGACAGGAGCATCATAAAACCGAAGGGATCCTTCCTCCTGCGGCATTCCCACAGAAGCAGGGCGTACATGGTCACATACGCAGCGCCCGGGATAATTCCGTACCAGTAGAACAGCCGCACATAGCCCAGATCAAAATATTTGATGTTTTCCGGACGGGAAAACAGCCGCCAGTTGCGGAGCATCCCGCCGCCCTCCTGCAGAGTGTTCATGCTGGTGATGCGTCCGGTAATGAAACGGTCAATATGGGTATAAAAGGGTCCCTGATATGGCTCATAATACGCAATCCAGACGGACAGGGCCACGCAGATCAAAAGCGCGGCAATACCCAGCGCATACAGAAGCTTTCGCTCTCCCAGATTCTTTCTGCAGGCGAGAAGCAGGGACAGGGCAAGCGTAAAAATCAGAAACATCAGGCCCGTCCTCGACCGGGTGGGCACAAACAGCAGGACGCCCGCCAGAGCGATCAGACCATAATGCCACAGCTTCATTTTTTCATGCCACAGATAAATGCCAAGCGTTGCAAGAGCCCAGAACAGGCAGTAGCAGGCATTGGGATGCCCCAGGCCGAAGCAATAACGCAGCCCTCTGTCCCCGTCGTCGATGATGTACATGTTCCCGAATACGCCCGAAGCCGCCAGGAACACCAGAACCAGACAGCCGGACAGCGTCACGAAAAAAGCCAGCTTCAGCGCCTTTTTCACATCCACATCCCGGAAAGCCGCGCAGAACACCACCAGGCGGACCGCCTCGTCCCGGTCGGAACACAGATAACAGACACCTGCCAGAACCCCGAAGAACAGCAGCCACAGCCATTCCCGCAGAGTGAATCTGCTGCACAGCACCTTTACGGAGAACAGGAGAAAAGTCAGCCGGAACAGCTGTCCCTCAAACGGATTGGTCCAGGCGCTCGTGTCCACAACCACGATGAGGAGCTCCAGAAGCAGACCGGCCCAGAAGCAGATCCGGCCGATCTGTGCGATTCGTTTCTCTCCTGTTTTTTCTGCGGTGATTCTTTCCATCTTTTTCTTCCATCCTTTCAGGCACCTTCTGCCCTTCCCTCTGAACCGTACAAGGCTCAGTTTTTCAGGCCCAGCTTATGCAGAAGGCCGTTCCAGTAGCCCAGCACCGTATTGTGCCAGAACCAGACCGCCCGCTGTCTCAGATACTCTCCCATAGTGGCTCCGCAGACGGAAGCGGTCCGAAATCCCTGTCCGTACATCACGGTGAGACGGAGCATTTCCTTCCTGCAGTCCTCCTGCGCCTTAAGTCCGTATTTCTCATACATCAGCAGTCGGTCCTGATATTTGCGGATGTCTTTCTCCGTGAAGCTTTCCGTATACTGCTCCTCATGGACGCCTATGGAAATGAGTGGCTCCGGCGAGAAAACAAAACGGGGATTCTTCTGCAGAATCTCAAAATAGAGGAACATATCGGAAGCCCAGTTGCTCCTTTCGTCAAAGGCCGCGCCGCAGGACCGGTACAGAGTCGCGGACGGCGCGCCGATCTCATTTCCCAGAAACAGATACCGGTAATCCCGCCTCAGCCGCTCCACATACTCTTTTCCGGCTGCTCTTTCCCATGTCCGCTTCTGTGACACCTGCCTGGTGCCGCAGAAGGCCAGGGAAGCCTTCGGGTCCGCATCCAGCAGCGCCGTCAGCTTTTCCAGGCTGTCCCTGCCGGTAAACCAGTCATCGCTGAACATGATCTTGATATATTCCCCTTCTGCCAGGGAAAGGGCCTTATTCCAGTTGAAAATGTGACCAAGAGGCTTTTCATTGTGCACATAGCGCAGACGGCTCATGCAGGGGGCGTTCCAGCGGACGCAGGCGGTGCTTTCTGTGTATGCGGCGCTTCCCGTGCCTGCGGCGCTCTCTGTGCGCGCGGCAGCTTTCACATCACCAGGAGCTGCCGCATCCACAGTTTCTTTTTCGTCGGCTTCCACGCCCGCGCTTTTTGCGCTCCGGATCTCCCCCACCAGCTCCTCGATCTCCCCGTTGGTGGAATCGTCCGTCAGAATAATCTCCACATCCTGCATGGTCTGGATCACGATGGAGGAAAGAAGCCGCCTCACCTCCGCCTCGTTGTTATAGGCCGGAATGCAGATGGAGACCTTCGGCCTTTTGGACATTTCCGGCTTTTGGGGGCTGTCCTGTCTCATTTCCTTTTCCATCCTTCTCATCCCCTCCCGGCGATTTTCCTGCAGATGCGTTTCACGCCCCTGCCCGCCCGATAACAGTTTTTCCGGATCCGGGATCTGATATGCCGAAGCGTCTTATGCACGCCGCCTTCCTTTTTCAGGATCAGAAAATCATACTCGGAAAGGTGGTTTCGCAGGTATTCCGGGTAGGTATCGTCGATCTCCACAAGACGGAAGGAGGCGTTTCTTCCGAAAATGTCCTTTCCGTCCCTGATGTTGTCCACCACGCCGGAGAGAATTTCCGCCTTGTTGAATTCCTGGTGGGCGGCGGATCTCACCTTTTCGGCCACCCGCTTCTTCGCGTTCTTTTCTCCGTGGCCGCCCATATAGCCGAAATGCCAGCCGCCGTCGGAAACACGGATGCCGATCTCCCTGCGCTCCGGGAAACGGAGCTCTCCCAGCTGAAGGTTCTGCTCCCGCAGGAGGCGGAAGCTGCACATTTTTGAGCCGATCCACTGCTTTTTCCTGACGCCGGGGAACTCGCCCGCATAGGAAAGCAGGTTGCCAGACACCTCCTCCATATTCAGATAACAGTAAAACATCCGCTGGGCGAAATGGTAGATCTTCGTGGGATCAAAGTTCTGCAGAATCTCCTTCACCTTTTCCGGATTGGGAATCTCGTCCAGATCGCTGAAAATGATGATGTCATCATCCGTACAGTCCTTCAGCCCCCGCCCCACCGCGTTTTTCTGAAAGGTGTCCCGGTCATGGGTATAACCGGGCGGCGTGTCCTCCACCACCACGTGGATGATTTTGTGGGCAAATTCCGCGAACATTTCCTTGTTTTCTTCATAGTATAAAGGCTTCGGATTCCCGGAAAAGGTCTCCGTGGCCTCGCTGATCACGAACCGGTCCACCACCGGGTCCATGATGTGAAGCCGAAGCTTCAGAATATCCAGTTCATTGAAAAACTGAAAACAATCGTATACCATACTGCTCCTCTTCCTGCCGCTGGCTTCCGCCATGCCACTTCTCCTGCCGACGGCTTCCGCCGTGCCGCTTCTGCCTCCCAGGGCTGCCCAGCCGCAACGCCGTCGGCAGCCGCCGGCCTGTTTCAGCCGTTTACCAGCTTTCCGTGCAGCCTTCTCAGGGCATCCACCACCGGATGCTTTCCGCGGAAATCCGGATATCCCGCATTGGTTCCCTCCCACTTGTGAAAGGAGAAGGGCGTAATTCCTTCGATCTCCGGTATCATGTGTTCATGTCCGAAATATTTTGCCACCTCAAGGGGGGCAATGCGCATGCCCTCTGCTTCCAGCAGATGACGGATCCTGCAGCAGATGAAGCCGTCCTCGTTGTACCAGCCCTTTTCCGGGGTCCAGGGAACGCCCGCCTTTTTCGGATAATCCAGAAGCCGTTTGCTGCGGATGCCAACGCTGTTCCCCACCCGGCAGAGGTTGCCGTGAATGTCCCGGTAGGTGGTATTGTCTCCCTCCTTGGGGAGCGGCCAGGGAGCTCCGATATAATCATAATCCAGAAATTCATCCCGCCACAGCTCCGGATGAACGATAAAACCGTCATAATGCACCAGCATCACAAAATCCGTTTCAATATAGTCTCCCAGTTCATAAACCATTTTATAATTAAAATCATTGATATGATTCAGCCGGGAGGTATGACGATAATGGATTCCTTTTGGCAGAAACACCGGCTTCTTATCCGTAATGATCAGCGCATCCGCAAATTCGATCCCCCTCATGCTGTATTCCATTGCCTTGATCGTCTCCCTTACCCGGACGCTGGTCATGGCGCACAGCGTCACGTTTGGGAGTTTCAGTTTCTCCGCTTCCTTCATCGCATTCCTTTCGATTCCGGCTATCCGATCCGGATCATATTCTCCGTGTAGATATCCCTGCATTCAGTCCCGTTCAGCCACCTGTCCGGCGCGATCACCTTTTTCTGCGGGTTTCCGCCAAGCCATGCGCCCCACCAGCTGAAGCTGCTGTTGGCAATGATGTGATGCTGACAGAGGCTCATCAGGTACAGATCCTGATACCCCGTATCCTCCGTGCTGCCTTCCACCACCACGCAGTCTTTTCCGGTAAAGTGCTTTTTCACCCAGTCCGTATCGTTGGAAAACATGTAAAAAACGGCGTCCGGCACCGATTCCCGGATCCGCTCCATGGCCCTCTGGTAATAGCCTTCCGTACAGATTCCCGTATACATACCGCCGTGCGAGGCATCCAGATAATCTCCCCGGCGGACATGCACGCTGACTGCCGGGCTGTCCGCAATCCGCTCTGCCAGCTGTTCCGCCTGCGCCGAAAGGTGAAGCTGCTCCTTCCGGAACCGATAGACCTCTCTCACCTGATCTGCAAGGGAGGCAAAATACCGTTCACTCTGAAAACAGCCTTCCAGCAGAGCCGGCTCCCTTTTCAAAACCTCCGGATCAAAGTTCACACCGGCCTCCCGGTAGGAAAGATTTCTTCTTCCTGACAGCTTCCGCCGGATTCTGGAAAACGGATTCGGGGAGGAATCCGTCATGCGCCGGATCTCTTTCTCGGAGGCTCTGTCATAGGCCACGCCGAATACTCCGGTAATCTGCAGGGGACGTTCTCCTTCGTGACCATAGCAGGTGCTGTCATCTATTTTCACTTGTCTGCCATCCGCTTTCAGCCGGAGATACAGAGCATATTCAAACATCTGATTGCCAAGCCCTCCGGACAGCTGTACGATTACCATAACAGGCTTCTCCTGTCTGTTTTCATTCTTTTCCGTTTACAGTTGCCCACGCCGCGGGCACTTCCGTCCGCGGGCGTTTCCTCATTTCCTTCCCCGTGTTTTCATGGGAAGGAGCAGTTTTTCATTGATCCACATCGTCATGCGGTACAGTACGGCCGACCGCAGAAAGATCTTCATCTTTTTATACTCATTCCTGCTGGCTCCGGGGCAGCCGTATACCCGGTCCATCTCCCCCGCATCCCTCTTCAGCCGCTGCCGGATCCATGTACAGTATTTTTTCCGTTCCGGATCCTTTGAAGCAAGAAGAGTACGGTAGTAAATCAGTAGTCTTTTATAGAAAAAATACCGGTGCACATCCGCCAGATCGTCTCTTCCGATTTCCCGCAGGAAGGCTTCCTTCTCCTCATAGGCAGGAATCTGATCCGTAAAAATGCTTTTTTTGATGCCCCGGTTCATGATACTGCCTTCCCGGTCGATCACATAATTGTAAAAGGCCTGATCCAGGTATACCCCTTTTCTGATCCGGGCGAGCAGCTTTGTCGTGAACACAATGTCCTCATAAAGCTTCCCCTTCGGAAAGCGGAGCTCTCCCAGCAGCTTTCTTTTATAAACCTTATTCCAGGCAGAGTTCTGAATCTGGTATTCATCCTTTTCCATGAGAAATGCCGTAAGCATGTCCTGGCCTTCCCAGACCGTCCTTTTTCCGGTGGAGGGATCCGTCACCCCATCCCGCCGGATCCGTTTGTAGCTGCAGGCGCACAGATCCGCATCCTCTTCCTCCAGAGCCGTTATCATCGCCTGATACATTTCCCTGTCAATCCAGTCGTCTCCGTCCACAAAGGCGATATAGGTGCCCCCTGCAGCCTCGATTCCCGCATTCCGGGCATCGGACAGGCCGCCGTTTTCCTTATGGATGACCCGGATCCTGGAATCCTCACGGGCGAAACGGTCACAAAGGGCGGGACAGCCGTCGGTGGACCCGTCGTCCACCAGAAGGATTTCCAGATTGGACCAGGTCTGCTCCATGATGGAACGCACACACCTCTCCAGCCAGTCCTGCACATTATAGATTGCCACAATTACCGATAACAGCTCCATGCTTCTCCATTCCGGGGGCGTCACAGCTATGCCCCGATCTGATACTGCTTCATCATCCATTCCTGGAACATGAGGATGAACCAGATCTGTTTTCTCCACTGTCCTCTTTCAATGAAGTCCTGCCAGATGCTCCAGACCACATCGGGATTCAGAATTCCCTGGCCGGCAAGCAGCTTCCGGTCGATCAGGCTCTCCGCCCATGCCCGCATGGCGGGCTCCTTCAGCCATTTCTGCACCGGGATGGAGAATCCTTTTTTAGGGCGGTCCATCATTTCCTTCGGCACATAACGGTAGAGCACATCGCGCAGAACCAGCTTTCCCGTTTCTCCCTGGCGCTCATATTCCACCGGAAGGCTCCAGGCAAATTCTACCACATCCTTATCCAGCATGGGAACCCGTGTTTCCAGGGAAACCGCCATGGCGGTCCGGTCCACCTTCACCAGAATGTCATCCGGATGGTACATGAGCATATCCATCAGCATGATGTTGTGGTTCTGCTCCGGCAGGTAATTCGGCTCATATTCGGTATAACGATAAGGCAGCTTTCCCTGTACCAGAGCGATTTTGTGGATCAGCGGATTGGTCTCATAGCTCATTTTATAAACCTCACAGGCGTCCCCCGCCTGCAGCAGCTTTCCTCTGATCTGCCAGGCATCCGCCTTTCCAAGCGGCCCGTCTGCCAGAAAGCGGCCTGCCGGGCGGCGGATAAAGCCCGGGATTTTACGGATCTTATCCCATACTCTGAGAGTGGAAACATAGGAAGTATAGCCGCAGAACAGCTCGTCTCCTCCATCCCCGCTCAGGGAAACGGTCACATGCTCTCTGGTCATCCTGCTCACCAGGTAAGTGGGAATCTGAGAGGAATCCGCAAAGGGTTCAGAGAACATTTCCGCCAACAGAGGAATCACCGCCTTGGCGTCTTCTTCCGTGATATACAGTTCCGTATGCTCCGTGCCCAGATGAGCCGCAATTTCCCGGGCAGCCTCCGCCTCGTTATATCCTGCGTCCTCCATTCCGATCGTAAAGCTTTTTACCTTTCCGGCATGCAGGGACTGCATCAGGGCCACAACCGTACTGCTGTCTATGCCGGCGGAAAGGAACGCACCCACCGGCACATCAGCCACCATCTGGCCAGTAACGGCCTGCTTCAGCAGCCGTTCCAGCTCGTCAGCCGCCTCCTGTCTGCTTCCCGTAAACAGATTGCTCTGCCCCTTCTTCGCAGCCTCCTTCATGGACCAGTAGGCTTCGATTCCGATCCCTTCCTTTGCAAAAGGCGCGCGGATGGTCAGAATACAGCCCGGCTCCAGCTTCCTGATATTCCGGTAAATGGAATAAGGCGCAGGAATATATCCATGGGTAAAATAGATATCCAGCACCTCTGTGTTGATCTGTCGTTCAAAGCCGTCCAGTACGGCAATGGAGCCAAGATCGGAGGCGAATACGAAGCTTCCATGTACGAATCCATAATACAGAGGCTTCTCTCCCACCCGGTCACGCACCAGATACAGGTTTTTTTCCTCCTGATCGTAAAGGGCGATGCCAAACATCCCCTTACACATGGCGACAGCTTCCTTTACACCGTAATGCTCCACCGCCTCCAGCAGCACCTCCGTGTCAGAGCTTCCCCGGAAAGCCGTCACTTTCTTCTCATCAAGCAGCCTTTTCGCGATTTCCTTATAATTATAAATTTCTCCATTATAGGCTATCACATACCGGCCGCTGTGGGAAACCATGGGCTGAGCCCCTGTCTCCGACAGGTCTACGATGGCAAGACGCCTGTGACCGAATACCACAGATCGGTCCGGTGAAGCCCAGATGCCGGAAGCGTCCGGTCCGCGGTGCTTCATGCGTTCATTCATTTTCCGGATATTCTTTTCCCAGCTGTCCGCATCCGTATGGGAATTTTCTCTTCCCCAATTACAAAATCCTGCAATTCCGCACATTCCGTCCGCTCCTTTCCGTCCTCATCTCATCAGTCCCTCCAGATATGCCATCCAGGTATGCGCCACCGCATCCGGCCGATAGCTTTCCAGAAGCTTTGCCGCCGCAAGGCCGAATGCAGCCGCCTGCTCCGGGTGCTCCATGTATTCAGACATCGCCGCCGCAAGGCCGTCCACATCTCCCGGCGCGACCAGCCTTCCATTTTCCCCGTCACGGATCAGCTCCGCCGCTCCGCCGCCGGAGCAGTTTGTGGATATTACAGGAAGCCCCATGCACATGGCTTCCAGCAGGGTATTCGGCATCCCTTCACTGTAGGAGCTGAGTACAAAGAGCCCCGCGCGCCAGATCCGGTCAGCCACATCGCTCACCGAACCGGGAAGGGAAATCCGGTTCGAAAGCCCCAGCTCTTCTGTCAGGCTGATCAGCTTTTTCCGGAGTGCGCCGTCTCCATATATGGTAAGCCGGTACTCCGGGAAGCGCTCCGCCGTTTTCGCAAAGGCACGGATGATCATCTCATGGTTTTTGTTGGCGTCCACCCGCCCCACCGCCACGATCTCCTTTTCCCGGGGCCCGTCAAAGGGCTGTCTCACAAAATCCGGATTCAGCGGATTTTTCAGAACCACCGCCCTTTTCCGGACTCTTTCCGGGAAAAATGCTTTCGCCCGCTCCGACTGGAGAATCACCCCCGCCGCCTTTCCGAACAGGACTCTGGAAAGAGCACGAAGCGGCACAGAGGCATATTCTTCCTTCGGTTCTCCCCGCACGGACACTGCGACCGGAATATGAAGAAAAACGGAGGTCAGAAGAGCCATGATATTATTCTTCCCAATGAAGGAAAGAATCACATCCGGCCGTTCCTTTTTCCAGATGTTGCGGAGCTTCCGCAGACGGGCGAAAAAATTGCCGATACGGCTCTTTTTCATTTCTTCTTCCGTGATCTCGCTGAATACCCGGCAGACACCCTCCGGCAGAGGATACTCCACTTCTCCCCGGTACTGGGTCACCATGGTAACACGCCAGCCCTGGACGGTCAGGTACTCCGCCAGATTCACAAGGACTCTCTCTGATCCCCCTTTGCGCAGGGAGCTGATAAACAGCGCGATATGTTTTTGGGGGATCTCAGGGCCGCCCGCAAAACGTGGCGCCTGCCGTTTCCCTTCTTCCGGCTTTTCCATCCGCCGCTCCTTTCGTATTTTCATTTTGCATAAGGAATGCGGTATCCCGCCCGCCGCCTCAGCGACCAGAAGATTCTTTTCAGATAGAAGACCGCAATCCGTCCCTTACAGACAAGCCTTCCCCACTTCAGGGCGCCGTTTCCCGGCCTCTGCGGAAGGTTCTGTCCGGACGGTCCGCCTGCCCTGCGGTAACGGGCAGAGCGGCGTTTATATTCTTCCAGCTCCTGTCTGCATTCCTCCGGCGTAAACAGCCGTCCGGAACGATCCTGATAATGAAAAATGCTGTAAATATTCTGCTCAGAAGCCCAATAGCCATCGGAAACGTTATGCCTGGCCCAGTATTTGGGCGCGATGGCAAACCGAAGGGTATCCGAGGTATAGGCCGGGAAAAAGGCGAAGCTGGAATTGGACAGAATCAGGTATCTGGCGTTCTTGAGCATCACATAGTCCCTGTCCAGATCAGAATGATAAACCGGCAGGCCGGGCAGAAGTTTGGCGGCAGCCTCAGGATCATCCGTCACCACAATGAACTCCATGTCCCGGCGTATTTCCCGCATGTTTTTCATGGCGTTCATCCAGTATCTTCGTTCCAGATACAGCTCCGGATTTCCGGTATATTCGCCGCCTCTCACATTCAGAATGCACAGATTGTCCCTGGTAAATTCATGGGTATCGTATTCTTCCTTCACCTTAAGCCATTCTTTGATCTCTTCCCGATACCGGGAAAAATAGCTTTCCGCCTGCATGTTGCCATAGATCAGCGTGTCGTCCGGCAGGCTGTGCAGGGCCTCGTCCGCTCCTGCCACATAACAGCCGTGCTCCATATCGTGAAGGGAAGTATTCTGGTAAAACCGGAGTTCCTTTTCCTCGTACCGGCGCAGCCGGGACGAAGGCAGGCAAATCCGTTCTCCCAGATCCAGATCCATAAAATACATTCCCTTTTTGCTGTGGATATTCACCGCAAGCTGCTCCTGTCCGGCGGTGCCGAAGGCGCAGCCCCGTTCCTTTGCAATACATCTCGCCGTAATATAACAGAACAGCTGGTTCCCCAGCCCCTGCCCTTTCAGAAATTCCGTTCCTATCATTCCAAACTGCCCTTAGTCATCGTAATTTTGCATTGATCCACATTGTAGATGATATCACAATTCTCTATGGTCCGCAATCTGTGGGCAATGATGATCATGGTCTTGCGGCCGTGGAAGCTTTCAATAGCCTCCATGATTGCCGTCTCCGTATCCGTATCCAGAGCGGAGGTGGCTTCATCGAATACCAGTATCTCCGGATTGTGATACAGCGCCCTCGCAATACCGATTCTCTGCCGCTGGCCGCCGGAGAGACGCACGCCTCTGTCTCCCACGCTGGTGTTCAGCCCTTCTGGCATCTGTTCCACAAATTCCTTCATCTGGGCTTCTTCCAGCACAGCCCATACCCTTTCATCATCGATCTCATCCGGTTCCACGCCGAAAGCGATATTTTCCCGCAGAGGATCGTCCGTCAGGAAAATGGTCTGCGGGATGTACCCGATATTGGAAAGCCAGGAGGGATAATTGTCAAACACATTTTTCCCACCGCAGGTAATCGTACCGTTCTGCACCTTCAAAAGTCCCATCAGAATATCGATGGCTGTGGTTTTTCCCGCACCGGAAGGGCCCATCACGCCCACGGATTTGCCGATGGGAATCCGCATCATGGCGTCCTTAAGCACCGGGCGGCTGGAATTCGGATAGGTATAGTCGATGTGGTTTAAGCAGATCTCCCCCTTCACCGGAATGGGGTCAGCATCCGGGTCTTCCCTGTTCTGATACTCGCCGTATTTGGTATAATCGCCAAAATCCACATTTTCATATACATAATCCAGAGAAGGCTGGAAAAAAATGATGTTGGTCATATGCCCGCTGATCCGGTTTACGCTGGGAATCAGTCTGGTGGCCGCGTAGCCAAAGGCGGCAATCTGGGCGATCATTGCCGTCATATCCCCTCCGGTAACGATGAATACCGCGATATAGCCCAGAATCGCTGACATGCTGACAGTCTCCAGAAGCAGCCTGGGGATATTATTAAGCACAGCGTATTTGCTGGTCACTTCTCCCGCGATCTGAGAATATTTCCGGAAATTCTTTGCGAAAAAGGCCTCTCTGTGCAGAATTTTCACATCCTTGATGCCGTATATGGACTGCAGACGCCATTTTCCCATCCGGCTCTGCACCTGCTGGGACTTTAAACCCATGGCATTCAGAGTGGGCTTCATCACCCGCAGAATCAAAAGCATCAGAACCACCAGGATACCGCCGATGACCAGCGTCATAAAAGGATTGACGATCAGGAGGAAGATGCAGATAAATACTGCCACCACCGCCTCACTGGCAAGCTGGATGTACTCCATCAGAATGGTAAATACTTTGGGAACATCGCTGTCCACCAGCCGGAACACAGTGGGAATATCCGCATTCAGATAGAATTCATAAGGACGGTTCAGATATTCCTCCAGCATATAGCTGACGGTGCGAAACTGGTTATTGTTGACGAAACGGGCCTGTACCCATGTGACCAGAAGCAGAAACAGATTCTTCACCACAATGATGCCGACGATCAGCCCGAGCAGAATCAGAATGAACTGGTTAAAATTCTCTTCCGTAAGGACAAAGCCAAACCACCCGAGCACCTGACGCACCGTTTCGTTTTCCAGCATCCCCTCCTTGTCAATGACAGCCTGCACCAGCGGAAGGATGGCGGAAATTCCGATGGTTTCCAGCAGACCGCTGATCAGAATCATGACGCCGAGACCGATCACCGCCTTTTTCTGGGAGCCGCTCAGGATATGGTTTAATTTTCTGATGTTTTCCAGCATATTTACCTCCATGCCGAAGCGCTTTACGCTTATTCTTCTTCCAGAATCTTGAAATCTTTATTCTCTATCCGTTCCAGAATCGTGGCCTGGGCTTCCTCTGTCTGCGCGCTCCACAGCTCATAAGACTCGTCCCAGTCCTCATACCCCTTCTGCCCGCGCTTATCCGGAAGCGTATAATGTTCCTTCAGATATTTTCCAAGAAAATCCGTACACTTCTCCGCCCCGAAGGCATTGGCATGACCTCCGTAATCATAAAAATCCGTCTCGAAATCAATGCCGATTTCTTCATAGTAGTCATTCAGATTCAAAAACGTATAGCCGTAGGGCTCAATCAGATCTGCGATGTAATTGTACTGGGCCTGCCGTTCTTCGGTCATGGTGTAGGGAGAGACGATGAAAAGCGCCTCCTTCCCGTTTTCCTGAAGCCATTCAAGAAGCTCCAGAAGCACCTCCTCCTCATCCTCCGGAATGGCCTGCCGCCTGGTCACATAAGAATAATCCGCGATCTCACTCGGTCCCACCTCATCGTTGATCACATGTCCCTTTAAGGGATCCTTTTTTTCATACCGGAACGTGGCGAGCTGGCTCGGAAGCACCAGAGTTTTCCAGTTGGAATGGTACTTGAAAATGTCGAAATAAAAGGTGTAGCGCGCCTCCGGCCCATCCTCATCCACCATATCATTGATGGTACGGATACGGTTCAGGGAATATTTCATATTGTCCGTCACACCTCTGGTATAGGCCATATTCTGCGTCAGGTCCTTGTCCGCCGCCAGATACATACGCATTTCAAAGATGTAAAGCCGGGGATCCTGGGTCTTTTCCGCCTCCCGGATCAGATGTCTGGCCGCTTTGGGTCTCTGCAGATTGGTGGAGAGCGGATAAGCCGTAATGCCGTAATCCCCCCAGAGCTTGGGAGCCGCGTAATAGGGAAATACCGGACTGGAGCCGATCATGAGCACATCGATGGTATTTTCAGGCTCCGCATAGAAGCCCACAAAGCGGTCCTTTACCGAACCGTTGGTTCTCAGGCAGTAGGACAGATGGATCAAAATCACAAAAAATCCAGCGATAAAAAGAACTGCCTGAAACAACTGTTTTTTTGTCATTCCCTCTACTTCTCTCCTTCGTATCCGCGCTGATACTGCTGACAGTACCACTGCTGGAAAATGAAAAACGACCAGGTCACTTTTGAAAAATTCGCTCCCGTTGACGGTCCCGCATCTCCGGTTTTCAGATATCGCTCCATCAGGCCGGTCACATAATCCGCATCAAAAATCCCCTGGCGTACCAGAAAATCCCTGTCCGCATAGGAAAGAAGCTGCTCTTTCAACGGGCCCCGCAGCCACTTGTCCAGAGGAACGGCAAATCCCACCTTGGGCCGGTCAAGAAGCTCTCTGGGGATATAATCATAGGCAATATCCTTTAAAATCCTCTTTTTGACTCCGTTTTCATACTTAAAGCTGTGAGGAAGGCGGAATGAATACTCCATCACATCCCGGTCCAGGATGGGACATCTGGCCTCCAGGGAATATTTCATGGAAGCCCGGTCCACCTTACAGAGGATGTCACCCGGCAGATAGGTATCCATATCCAGAAGCATCCGCCGGATCTGCCAGTTGTCCACACCATATCTGCTTTCAACGGGATACCTGCAGCTCAGGCCTTTTCCCGGAACCATCCTCTCCGCTGCAGTGATATAGTCGCCGGAAGCCAGCTGGGTTTTGGTTTCCGGATTCCGGTTGCCCGCAATCACCCGTACCTGAAAGGGCAGCTTTTCAAAAAGTCCGCTCTGCCTGATCCCCGGCAGATGGCAGAACCCGTTTACCAGGCTGCCGGCAAAATCCAGCTTTTCCGCACGGGCTACCTTTTCATACAGATTGTATCCGCAGTAAAATTCATCTCCGCCGTCACCTGATAGCGCCACCGTTACCTGCTGTCTGGCCAGCTGAGAGACCAGCATGGTTGCAATCTGGGAACTGTCCGCAAAAGGCTCATCATAGTATTGGGGAATACTCTCCACCAGCCGGAACATTTCATCTTCGTCAATGATCAGTTCCGTATGATCCGTTCCCAGATATTCCGCCACCGCTTTCGCGTATTTCGCCTCATTATACCGCTCCTCCGCAAAACCGATGGAAAAGGTTTTCACCGGGGCTCCCGAACACTCCTGAGCAATGGCGGTCACGAGAGAGGAATCATAGCCTCCGCTTAAGAAACTGCCCAGCGGCACATCCGCAATCATACGGGAAGCAACCGCTTTTTTCAAAAGCGCCTTCAGTTCCTCCTTCGCCTGACCATAATCCATCACCGGCTCAGAACTGCATTCCCGATACACCTTCCTCACATCCCAGTATTTCCACTTCCGCACCCGGCGGCCGTTCCCCCGTTCCTGCCTGCTTACGTCTTCCGCGTATTCCGGAGCATCCGCCGCATAGGCCGCATCCGGATCCAGAGAAAACCGGAGAATTTCTCCCGGCTCCACCTTATATACGTCTTCAAAAATCGTATCCGGCGCATTGATATACTGCTGAAAAAGGAAACGGGAAATCACCTCTCTGCGTATCCTGCCGGAAAAGCCCGGGCAGGCCATGATCGGCTTCAGCTCGGATGCAAACACCAGATTCTCTCCGTCCAGCCAGTAATAAAGAGGCTTCTTTCCGA
>ULPS01041249.1_pt1 | contig 22124 bp, 12 predicted proteins | sample 1953711 | NCBI WGS metagenome assembly ULPS01 (sample SAMEA4835635, study PRJEB28245) | human gut metagenome | biome: gut microbiome; material: fecal sample | place: Denmark | collected 2008 | reverse complement strand
CTGCTGCTAAGGGTGGCTGCGGCAAGTGTCAGGCATCATGTCAGTCAGCTTGCAAGACCTCCTGCACAGTTGCTAACCAGAAGTGCGAGAGAGAGGCTTAATATTCCGATCTTTCTGAGGCGTGCGAGCGTACACACGCCTTGCTAAAGGGACATTTTTATGTCCCTTTATTTTTGTATAAATTTGTATATGAATATAAATGCGAAAGGTGATTTTTAAATGATACACAAGTTTAAGCTTGGCGGCTTTAATGCACTGCTTGACGTGAACAGTGGCGGAGTACATATTATAGACGATCTGACATATGATTTGTTAGACAATGTTGAGCCGCCTTTTGAGGAGAAATGTCCTGAGGACGTTGTAAGAAAGCTGTCAAAGATGTATGACAGCAAGGATATCGAGGATTGTTATGAGGAGATAGTTTCTCTTTACAATGACAAGATATTGTTCAGCGAGGACGATTACGAGAAGTATGCCCTGTCTGCTGTGGCTTCACCTATCAAGGCGATGTGTCTGCATATCGCTCATGACTGTAACCTGAGATGTAAATATTGCTTTGCTTCAACAGGCGATTTCGGTCAGGGCAGAATGCTCATGGACTATGAAACAGGCAAGCGTGCTATAGATTTTCTTATAGAGCGTTCAGGAGACAGAAAATTTCTTGAGGTGGACTTCTTCGGCGGTGAGCCGTCACTGAATTTCGGTACGGTAGAAAAGCTTGTTGAGTATGCACGTTCACAGGAGGAGCCTCACAATAAAAAGTTCAGATTTACTGTTACCACAAACGGTGTACACCTCACTGACGAGATGATAGACTTCATCAACAAGGAAATGTACAACGTTGTTCTGTCTATCGACGGAAGAAAAGAAGTCAATGACAGAATGAGAGTGCGTGTTGACGGTTCAGGAAGCTATGACAGGATTATCCCTAACTTCAAGAAGCTTGTTGAGAAGCGTCCTAAGAACAAGGATTGGTATGTAAGAGGCACTTACACAAAGTATAATCTTGACTTCTCAAATGATGTAATGCACCTTTATGATCTGGGATTCGATCAGATATCTGTTGAGCCTGTTATGGCAGACCCTAGCGAGCCTTATGCTATAACTGAGGCTGACCTGCCGAGGATTTTCAAGGAGTATGAGATACTTTCCGAGAAGATACAGAAGATAAGGGACGAGGGCAAGTTCATAAACTTCTTCCATTTTATGATAGACCTCGATCAGGGCCCTTGTGCGATAAAGAGACTTAGGGGCTGTGGAAGCGGAAACGAGTATGTTTCTGTTACTCCTGACGGCGATATTTACCCATGTCATCAGTTCGTTGGTATCACCGAGTTCAAAATGGGCAATCTTTACGAGGGCACATTCAACGAGGAAATGAAAGATATGTTTGCTCACGCACACGTTTACAATAAGCCTGAGTGCAAAAAGTGCTGGGCAAAGTTCTATTGCAGTGGCGGTTGCAATGCAAACAACTACATTTACGCAGGTGATATCCACAATGCGCATAAGCTGTCATGTCAGATACAGAAGAAGCGTCTTGAATGTGCTATCATGATGAAGGCTGTTAAAATGCTCGACAGCGCAGAATGAATATAAATATTTTGTAAATTTCACGCATGGTAACTTTTATGTACATATATAAACTTAATATGTACAAAAACGTTTGAAGTTTAACAAAAAAATTTATTGAATAATCGGTTTAAAAAGCACGGAATAACAAATGACGTTATTCCGTGCTTTCTGCTGTTATTACATAGTATGATCATGTCGAAAAATAGCAAAATGTGTCTGACATATTAATAAGTATTAAGATAAATATAATGTATACTAAGCTGGTAGCTTATTGACAAAGCGGGTCGAATTTAGTATAAGATTGACATAAACAAAAGGTGCTTGGCGGTCATGTTACCGCAAATCGGCTATAACGAGCGCCCTCTGTATCGGACAGGATAAACCGACAAATTATTATGAAAAGGACGAAGAGATATGAAAACTAATGAAAAGAAGAATACTTCTGCTAAGAAGAAACTTATACCTGCAGTTGCAATGCTCACAACTTCCGCTGTAATGCTTTCTACTGCTACTTACGCTTGGTTTACGCTCAGCAAGACTGCTGAAGTTACAGGACTTAACCTTGCCGCTACAGCAGGTGGCTCACTTGAAATTTCACTCGGACAGGTTGATAATGGTGTTTTGAGTTCATCTGATTTGACTCCTACAGCTGACAACATTTCTTGGGTAAGCACAGTTGATATTGGTCAGTATTATGAAAAAGTTGGAAAATTGAAGCCAGCTTCAACAGTTGACGGTAATAGCTTGTTCTACGCTGAGGATAGTGGTATATACGCTGGTGGTAGAGCTGTTATGGCTGATACTAAGGTTAAAGCCGCAACTGATGAAGCAACTTTGACAGCGAGAACTACAACCGCAAATACAGCTCTTGCAACAGATGAAGCTTCTGGTGCTGACGGATATTATGTTGACGTTCCAATGTGGATAAGGTCAACAAAACAGACTAAACAGGACGTTCAGTGTCGTGTTACAATTAAGAATAAGGATAGTGAGAATAATACTGAAAATGATTTGCAAAAAGCAGTTAGAGTTGCTGTTTTGCCGTTGAAAACTGCAACTGAGGCAAATGATAGTACAACAGTTACAAATACTTTATCTGTTACAAAAGCTAGTGCAGTTGCTGGCTATGCAGATACAAAGTACACTCTTCTTGGCGATAAAGCGAGTGTATTTGGTCTTAATTGGGACAACTACACGGATAATAAGGGTATAAAGACAACAGAGGGTGCTAATTATGGTGCTAAACTTGATACCATTACTTTTACCAAGGGTACAGCACAAAAAGCCGTTCCAACTAGCAGAGATAGCTTGGACAATCTTACTACTGTATTTGAACTTGCTGGTGCAGGAAACAACGAGTATTCAGTTGAGGGCTTTGTTGTAAGAGTATGGATTGAGGGCGAAAGCAAATTCTGTAATGATGCAACTGCAAATCAGGATTGGACAATTCAGCTCGATTTCCAGGCAAAGGATAACGCAGGCAACTAATCAATAAACAATAAAACAAAAAAGACGCCGAAGAAATTCGGCGTTTTTTGGTAAATGGGTATAAAAAATAATTTTCCATATTTGGGGAAATCTCCCGATTTTTCTTTGTTTTTTGTCGAAAATATGCTATAATAATACATTGGAGCAGAAAGAAAGTGGCTTTGCTTTGGGCGAAAATTCTACAGTTGACGGCGTTCGTGCCGTGGAGCTTTTCTATAGACCTATAAAAAATACCGACAGCGGCAGGGTCACTTTTTTGCAGTCGCAAACAAGGCTCAATTCTCCTGCTATGGGTACGCTCATGCCTGCGGATTATCTACCTGTGGCTCAGCTTTCCGACCGATGTGTTAGCATTTTCAAGCTTGCTTTCGTTCAGCTTTTGCAGGCTTTGGGCAAGTTTCACGAAAGGGAAGTGGACGTTGATTGGGCAAGCGTGTTCGTGCCTGCAAGATTTTTAAGGCAGACGGAAGCTCCGAGCGTTGTGGCAGATTATTGCGGTAAGTTTGGCGTGAAGTATGAGCGTGTCTGCTTCGAGTTGTCGCCTGATGTGCTTGATGAAGCTGACAGCACAGCGGCAGATAACGTGGCTCTTATGAGAAGACAGGGCTTTCATTTTCTGCTTACAGGCTACGGCACTGAGGGCTTTAAAATGCTTAAGACCGCTGAGTTCAAGGTAGATAATATCATGCTTGACGGCTCGGTGGCTCAGGTTCTTGGTAAGAGCGACAGGTATGATACCTGCGTGAACTCTCTGCTGAATTTCGTTTTTGACCTTAATGCTGAGGTCATAGCTGACGGAATTACTGATGATAAGCAGGTGAAACAGCTCAGTGGTATGCAGTGCCTTTACTATTCGGGAGAAAATGCAGGAAAATATATTGCGGAAAGATACGTTCGCAATAGAAATGAGTAATAAACGGGTGATACGGTTTTGGACGGTAAAAATATAGATAAAAATACAAGAGTAGTCGATACCCTTGCACTTCGCAGGACCGCCAAGGAAGCTAAACGCTATGTGGTATTGATGAGATTGCTTAAAATACTTGCCATTATACTTATCGCTATCGTGGCGGCGGCTTATGCGGTGTCTTATTTTTACGACAAGTATGGTAGCTTTACAGTTAAGATAAGTAAGTATGATATGATAAATCAGGGGCTTACTCTTTCGGAAACTCCTGACTATACCACGAGCAATTCAAGGCTCAATGCGGATATCCTCTATGATATGACAAATATCAGTGGCGAAGATCTCCCTGATAATATCGACAAGATAAACGGCAGCCATAATGGCGAGGGGTATATAGCTTATACTTTCTATCTCATAAATTCCGGTAAAGACACACTTAGCTATGACAGCGAAATGACTATCGAGAACGTCACGAACGGTGTTGATGAAGCTATCAGAGTGGAGCTTTTCGTGAATGGCGAGAAAACTGTTTATGGTAAAACAAAGTCTGACGGCAGCGGTAAGGAAAGGGATTGCGACAAGGAGTTCGCCTCCTCTACTGAGGTCATGAAGGACCGACGTGAAAAGCTTGGTCCTGGTGAGAAAGACAAGTATACAGTAGTTATATGGCTTGAGGGAAATGACCCTGATTGTGTTGACAAAATAATTGGTGGCACAATGAAGCTTGGTATGAATTTCAAGATCGTTGAAACAACTTAAAGAATTAGAAGGGAGGAAGCCTCGGGTTTCCGAGGTTTTGAATTATGAAAAAAGCTTTGAAGATCGTTTTTAATGTTATCGCATGGGTGGTGCTTATCTTTGCACTGCTTATAACAATTCTCGTGTTCTCGTCTGATAAGAATAATGGTACGGCAAGTCTGCTGGGATATGTCCCGCTCACAGTTGAATCTGACTCAATGAAGCCAACTTTCAAAAAAGGCGACCTTATTATCTCAAAGGAAATAGACGATATCAATTCTCTGAAAAAGGGCGACGTTATCACTTTCTGGACGCTTATTGACGGCAAAAAGGTGAAGAATACCCACCGTATCGCAGAGGTACTCAATGATAACGGCTCTGTAGGCTTTATCACACGAGGCGATGCTAATAACGTAGATGATACATACACTGTTTATGCAGGTGATATAATCGGTCAGTGGAATGGTGCAAAAATAGGCGGTTTCGGCAAGGTAATGGATTTTCTCAGAACAAAAACGGGATTTTTCATTTGCATACTTTTGCCGATAGCATTGTTTTTCCTCTTTGAGCTTTATAAGCTTATCGCAACCATAATCGAGATAAAGCGTCCTGCTATCACAGAGAGCGATGAGGAAGAAATAAAAAGACGTGCAGTTGAGGAATACCTTGCACAGCAGAAGAAAAAGGAAGAGGAAAATGCACAGCAGGAGAAAAATGACAAATAACTGCTGCTTTGGTGATACATTATGAATGGATTTCTGAAATGGTTTTTTGTTTTCATGTCGTCAATGCTTGCAGGCTTTGGGCAGATCTTCAAAGGTCTGTGGAACGGCATAAAACAGATCTTCAATATAAAAAACTACATAAGGATATTCAAGACCTACTCGGCAGACTTTGGTGCGCTGGGCTGGATACTTTCTGTGCTTGCAATTATCGTTGTTGTGGCTATCTTTGTGCTTATTATTTTTATGATAGTGCTTGCTGTGAGAAAGTACATAAGATTCAGACACTCTATCGTCAGCAACGAGGATCTTATCGAAGAAATATCTGACCTGCAGCGTCAGGTGGTCAAAATGACCAAGGAAAAAGATGAGATCATGGCAATGAAGGTGGCTCAGCTTGGCGTATATGATAACACCGCTCTTGCAGAGGGTGAAACAAAGCTTGCAGAGGGCGAGCAGATGCCTGCACAGGGCGAAGTTCAAACCACTGTGGACGGCGTTGTTCAGACAGCAGATTGCCGTTTTTCAAAGCTTATCGAGGTGGACAATTTCTACAAGACATACGAGCCGCCTGCTTACAATAATGACATCACCCTTAGCGGTATCTGCGAAGCATACAGAAACTTTGCCTGCTCAAGAATGCACCTTTATTATGACATAAAAACTATCCGACTTTTCATTGCAGGCATGGCTTCAACAAAGCTCATTATCCTGCAAGGTATCTCTGGTACAGGTAAAACATCATTGCCATATTCATTCGGTAAGTTCTTGCAGAAAGATACCACTATTGCTTCTGTTCAGCCGTCATGGCGTGACAGAACTGAGCTTTTCGGCTACTTCAACGAGTTCACGAAGAACTTTAATGAAACAGAAGTCCTCAAAAGAATTTATTCTTCTGAATACAATGACGATGTAAACTTCATACTCCTCGATGAGATGAACATTGCGAGAGTAGAATATTACTTTGCAGAAATGCTCTCCATTCTTGAAATGCCTGATCCTGCCGAGTGGGAGCTTGATCTTGTTCCTAACGTGTGGAGTACCGATCCTGTTCGCCTTGATAAGGGCAAGCTGCGTATTCCGCAGAACATTTGGTATATCGGTACTGCCAACAACGACGATTCCACGTTCACTATCTCAGATAAGGTATACGACCGTGCACAGCCTATCAATCTTGACGCAAAGGGAGTTGCCTTTGACGCACCTGACACGCCGCCTATGAACCTAAGCTTTGAACATCTTGATACACTCTTCAAGGAAGCTTTTCAAATGTATCCAGTTTCACAGGACAGTCTGAAAAAGATCCAGCAGCTTGACCTGTGGGTAATTGAAAAGCTGAGAGTGGCTTTCGGTAACCGTATACTTAAACAGATGAACTTGTTTGTTCCTGTATATGTTGCCTGCGGTGGAGATGAACTTGACGGCATTGACTATGTGCTTGCCACAAAGATATTCAGAAAATTTGAGTCGCTTAACTTGGCAATGCTAAGAGAAGAGCTGAAAGAGCTTTGCACCTATATGCAGAAGCTTTTTGGCAGAAACACTATGAAAGAATCTATAGCATATCTTGAAAGATTGCAAAAGCTGTACTAAAATTTGTACTCATAAACTTTGAGAGGAGGGACGGGCATGAGCGAATACAACGAACAGCGTGCAGCTTTTGACAAAGCTGTAAAGACGTTTGACGGCAATAACAGCTTTGCGGCAGCCCGTGCCTTGCTTCTTTCGGGCGAAAAAACTGTATCTTTTAATCGTAAGATAATTGAGAAGAATATAGATTCGTCCTGGCTCACAGAGATAGAAAAAGCTTTGCCACATCTTGATACGGTAATAAGAAATCCCAGAAACACCATTAAAGAAGTGGAAGAGATCGTGCCTATCGCTATGTCAAGAAAGATAACGGTAGAGTCCATAAAACATCTGGGACAGCACACCGATCTTATTCAGGATATCGACAAAAAGACAGGCAGGATAACTCCGTCAAAGATACTCAACATTCATAAAGAGGAAACTCTCGATACATATGAAAATAGATTTGTAAATACCCTTATCGACAGGCTATACATTTTTATAAATATAAGATACAATAAGCTTGTCCAGACCGCAGAGGCGCAGGAGGCTTATTCTTTTAATTACGATACCGTGGCTGACAGCGGCGACGGCAGAAAGGTCAATATTAGTTTTAAGATAGAAACTGTTGACAGTCTTGTCGGTGGCAGCAAGGATACTGACGTTTGGGCAAGGTTTGAAAAGGTCAAGAAGGCTATCGAGGGATACAAAGGCTCAGTGCTTTGTACCACTCTTGGCAACGCTTTTATCAGACCGCCTGTTATGAGAACAAACGCTATCACTAAAAATGTGGACCTTATGGCGTGTCTTACCCTTTGGCAGTTTATCGAAAGTTACGATAAGGCAGGCTACGAGGTCAACGTTTCTGATACTGCACAAAGACCTGATGATTCTTATATCGAGGATATATATGGTCTGACCGCAATGAACTATATGCTTTTCCGCTCCTATACCCATGGGGCAGACAAGTCGGAGGAGCTTAAAACCATAAAGAGCAAGACCCTCGCACCAAAGGTTGTCAGGCGTTTTGATAAGCAGACGTCTGATAAATATGATGTCATAGTTGGCGAGGGTGAACAAAGTAGTGCAAGTAAGACAGATATGGGTATGACTGCCGAAGAGGCAGGGAACCTTACGGCAGAGCTTGACCGTATAGTTGAGATAGAAAAGCAGTTTCTCAAAGACGAGGAAGACCGTAAGAGGGCTGAGGAGCTTGCGGCTGCAGAAGCTGAAAGAAAGCGTGCCGAGCAGGAGGCGCTGGAGCGTCAGCGGCGTGAGGAAGAAGAGCGCATAAGGCTGGAGCATGAGGAAGCTGAACGCAGAAGATTGGAGCTTATCCAAAAACAGCAGGCGGAGCAGGCTGCAAGAGAAAAGGCGGAGCGTGAGGAACGTGAACGCCGTGAAAAAGAGGAAGAGATCAAGCATATCGCAAGACGCAAAAGGCAAATGGAAGAGCGTAAGCGCCGTGAAGAGGAGCAGCGTGTCCGTGAGGAAAGAGCTAGGATCCGAGAGGAGAAAAAGCTCGTCCGCAGCAGCCTTGGATCTGCTATGGATCAGCAGATCAGCACGAATGAAGAAGCCGTGTCTTCAAGCTTTGTGTCAGAGTATGAGTCCCCTGAGATCGCTGCAAAAAAGGCGAAAGAAGCACAACAGCAGCGTGAGCAGGAACGTCGTGAGCGTGAACGTGCTGAGCGTCTTAAAGCTGAACGTGAAAGCTTTGAAAATAAAAATATCAATGAGATATTTAAAGAATATTCCAAAAATCCATATTACATGGCAAAACGTGGCATAACATATGTTCTGGCTCACGCATTTGGGATCATACCTGTTGTGACGGATAATCCAGACTATATCAGGATGTTCAAAGTCAAGATGGAAAAAGAACAGGCTGAGGCAGAGAGAAAACGTGCAGAGCGTGAAATTGAGATTATCTATGAAAAATATGCTCCGTATCTGAAATATGATGTAAAGAGGCGTATCAAAAACAGGCAGTTTAAAAAGAGAAAACGTCTTGAGCGAAAGAACAGACCGCCAAGACCATATATTCCGCCACAGCGCACCGCTGAGGAGCAGAAAGCTATCGACACTGAAATGAAACGGCTCTATAAGGAGTATCATGTTTCAGCAGTTGGCAGAATGGCAAGGCATTTGAAAGAGAAATATAGGAAACAATAACACGGAGGGAGAGTCGTTATCATCGGCAAGGCGTTGAGGATAGTAAAAATAGCTTTGACAATACTTGGCTCTGCTGTGTTTGCGGCACTGCTGAGTGTCACGGTGTACATAATGGTCTGCGGCTGTATCGGCAAAACAGCAAGCATTTTGGGATACAGCGTACTGAAGGTCGTGAGCGGAAGTATGGAGCCGTCTATACATGAGGGTGACTATATTTACATCAAAAGGACGGATACTGACAGCTTAAAGGCAGGGGATATCATTTCGTTCTACTCTCAAGATGATAGTATTAAAGGCGAGATAAATACTCACAGGATATCTGAGGTTTTGAGCGACGGCACTTTTGTTACTAAAGGCGATGCTAACAAAATAGAGGATAGCGTGACGGTGCAAAAAGCCAGCATTATTGGAAAATACTATGGAAAGCTCAGATTTTTCAAGTGGCTTGGGTCATTTGCATCAACAAAGAAGCTCCTCATGCTGTTTGTGATAATCCCAACAGTTTGCATGGCGGTGTATGAGGTAAAAACTATCGCAAAGATAAAGATATACTCAAGCCGTGAGGAAGCTTTGAAAGCGGCTGAGGAAGAAAAAGAAAAGCTTATGCGTGAGGCTGTTGAAAAGGAAGTTCAGCGGCTGAAAATGCATGAAAACGAGAAAAAGGAGGCGAACAGCTTTGAATCAGGAAAAGATAATGAAGGCTAAAATGATAACGGCTATCGTTATTTGTATTGCGGCACTTGCAGGGCTGTTCGTTTTTATCGGGCTTTATATGGACAAGTCCGAGGAAGTCAGAAAGACTTACATTGCTAAGTATATGGAAAATCTGTCTGCCGCCTCTGAGGAGATAGACACTTATCTTGAAAACGGCAAGGATCTTCCAACGAGATATAACATGATACTTTCGGACATGGGTGCGGCAAGGTCGCTGGTATTTCTTATCGACGATTATACTGATGAGCAGAAGGCTATAAATGAGCTTCATTACTGCTTTGTGAAGTATCCCGAACAAATGCAGGGCAAGCTTGAGGACGTAAAAAAAGCACTTGACCATATCACCGAAAATCTTGACAAAGGCTATAGGGAAGTCAACGAGATAGTTGATTCGGTTGATAAAATGGGAAATTAATGCAAGGAGGACAATAACGTGAGCAGTAAAGGGCAGCTTAAAAGAGAAATAAAGAAATGCAGACTTACTATCGAGGAAATAGAGCGTAAGAGATCACGTTCACAATCAGCACTGGTTCAGGCTATTCTTTTGCAGGAAGAGCCTAACGAAATGGACGTTGAGTGGTTCAACAAATACACAGGCGAGATAACCGCTTGCAGAAACCACATGATAGAATTGCAGAAAGAGCTTGACTCAATGAAATAATGGAGGTCGCCAAAGTGGCTGAGCATAAAGTGACAGAGAAAGCAGACAGCGAGGAAGAAAAGAAGAAACGCAAACTGCTTATTATAAAAATAATACCAGTTGCAGTGCTGGCATTTATACTTATTGCGGTCAGCTTGGCTTGGTTTACCATTGATAAAGCCCTTGATCTTGATTCATTTGGAATGAAAAGCGTAGATTCGCCATTTGAACTGAAAACAGTAGGCAGTGCTAATGTGCTTAAAGCCGAGATACTTGACAGCAATGACTACTCTAAGGTGTCTGATGGGAGCAACATCACTTCTGACGAGAACAACAAGATCTACTGGCTTCTTGATGAAGAAAGCGGTATGACGAATGGTATTAATCCTGGTAGTCATGGAAAGCTTACTTTTTATGTTGTCCCGAACCAGTCGGGGGAAATGGAGATACAGTTCAAGTTGAGTATCACGGGGTATGCAGAGAATAAAAATGAAGACGCTGTTTCTTATGAAAAGGTTACTGAAGAAGAAGTAACTAGATTTATGAATGGACATATCATGTTTTTTGAGAAATATGATGAGAACAATCACACATATTCTGATTTTCTTCGTGATGAAACATTCACAAGGACATTTAAAGATTGTAAAGTAGACGTTCCGCAGGAAGTGAACGTATATTGGGTATGGCCGAACACGCTTGGTCAGATACTAATGAAAAGCACAGATGAAAATCTGACAGAGAAAAATGTGCTGTTTGATGATAACAGTAAAGAACGTTTGAATTTTGCGGAATATATGAAGGGTAATTTAAGCTTGTTCTTGTCAGGTGATGCCGATAAAGAACAAAATAAAAAGGTTATTGAGAATATACTTAATGGTGATAAATACAGCACAGCACAGTTATCATCACTAAGCTCCATGTATAATGACGCTGACGAAAAGATAGGTACAAAGGTGCAATATATCCTTGTTGAACTAAACGTATAGATAAGAATATTAACTTTGCACGGAGGCAGTTGAAAGTGAAAGCTAATAGAAATCAGAAAATTAATAGAATATTCCACAAGCTTTACAGCAAGTATCGCAAGAATGTTATTTCTTTAGTTACCGCTGCCGTATTGCTTGTCACGAGTATGCCGCTTGCAGACATTTCAGGTGTTGTGTCTAAAATGGTATCAACTGTCACCAACGCTATTACGGCTATGGCGGCAGATACATATACTGACATTTCTAATGATATCAAAAATGGCGTTTATACCATACAGAATGCAGACGATTTTAAAAAGCTTCTTAATGCAGACCCTTCTGTTTATCAGAATATCACTGTATTGTTTTCAAACAACCAATCTCAGTTTAAGGCTTCTGATTTTACAGGAATAGAAAAAGGACTTGGCAATGAAAAGTATCCTTTCAAGGGAACAGTCAAAGCAAATGAGGGTTCAGCTATTAATCTTCCTATTAATTTTGCTCTGTTTGAATATCTTAGTGACAGTGCAAATTTAGATACTATTATTTTTGCTAGACCGGAAGAAAAAAATTCAGCTTTGCTTGCTGAGAATGTTATACACGGCGATGTGGCTTCAGCTAATAAGTGGAAAATAAAAGCTGATCCTGTAGATGATTCAGGTGCTACAATTTATAAATCCTTCACGTCTGTTATAGGAAATATGAAAAATGGAGCAAATGTCGATCTGGATATCACTCTAAGTAATGATGTCAAGGTGGAAGTATCAGGCGGGGATAATGCAGGTCTTGCTTGCGGCACTATGGACGAAAACGCAAGTCTTGATGTAAGCTTGTCAAGTAGTTCGCTTGACGTTTCCGGCAAATCGAACGCAGGTGTATTTGTTGGAAAAATGAGTGCTGATGCAACACTGAATATCGACAAGTGCAACACCTTGACAGATGTAAATATATCCGCAAACAACGCAGGCGGACTTGTGGGTAGTGCAGAGAATGCAGAAATAAATGTTGGCGGAAATGTCAACATTAACATGACCGGAAGCGTTACAGGCTCTGTAACTGCGGGCGGTCTTTTCGGCTCTTATACATATAGTAATGCCAACGAAAAGACATTTGACATTTCAAAATTCAGTGGCATAAAAATGACACTTGCTTGTTCATCAGGAGATACCGCTGACAGTGCGGCTGTTGGCTCTGTTTTCGGAGTGCTGACAAACAGCGCAGATAGTGTAAAAATTAGTATCACAGGCACCGCTAATGATACTATTACTTCAAACTTCAATGGCACTGTCAGGGCAGGCTTTTATGGTGGTATTGTCGGAAGATATTCTGCCAATGCTCTTAGCTCTGAACTAGCACTAAGTGATATCATTGTAAATGTGACTGGCTCATGCAATGCCCTTGATTTTGGCGGCCTTATTGGTAAGATAGGTGATAACAGCAAGGCTTATGTAAGCGTCAAGAATACCACTATAAGTATTAATAATCCCACATCATCACAAAATAATTATGGCGGACTTGTGGGCTATGCAGATCAGGCTTTTATAGATGTTGGCGGCAATGTCACAGTTACTGCAAATAATGTTTCTGCAAACCAGAGCGTAGGTGGCATTGTTGGCAAATTTAATAAAAATGGCGTTGTAAGGCTTGGCGGTGAAACAAACCTTTCAGGCTTTTATCCTAAAGACCCTAACAAAAACGGATGTCAGATAGTAGGAAATAGAGGCAATGCTTTGATCTATAGTTTAAGCGGCTGGTCATTTACAAGGACATCTTCAAAAGTCATAGACGATATGGATTGGGGCGGAGTGCTTCGCCTTAACGATTCCGATCTGCTTGAGAGTGCTGACAGTGTTCTGTCTTTTGATGGATCGGGGCATACTGTTACAATAAATGGATTTTCTAATAATAATATTACCATAAGCAATAGGGCAGATTTTGCCCGTGCAGCTTTGATAATGCAGCATGAAAGCAATGATTTTGTTAAGTATAGCGGTGCTAGCAGGGCAGATATGCTTGCGGCAAATATCAGCCTTAGTGCAGATGTTGATATAAGCGACACAGGTCTTACCGGCTTTATGCGTGATAATGATGAGGATACATTCACAGGCACTCTGAATGGCACTAGTCATACAATTACTATGAGCGTAGGCAAAGACGCTAAGATAGTTTTCCATACTCACAACGGACTTTTTGCAAAGACAAGCGGTGCAAAAATAAGCAATTTAAAGCTTGTTTCAAGCTTTAACATTGTCGGTGACAATGCTTCTGGCGGTGATGCTTGTTATATTGGTTCTGTATCTGCATACAACAGCGGAGCTTTGACTATTGACAGCGTGACCGCTGATGCGACCGCATCTCCAAGTGGTGCGTATACTAATTTTGTCGGAGGTCTGGTTGGATATGTTGCTGACGCCACAAGTGAAGTTTCGTTCACTAATTCTGCTGTAACAGCAAATCTTACATACGATAATAGCACAACAAAGGTAGATTGCACTTGTCTTGGCGGAGTTATCGGAATGGTAGGAGCTGTTACATCAAAGCCTACAACTGGTATTAAGTTTGATAATGTCACTGTTGACGGAAATATAACTGACAAACACACAGGAAGTAACTCCAGAGTTGGCGGACTTATTGCAGAGGTCGGTGCTAAGGATAATTCAGCTTCTGTTGTACCTAATAAGATATCTATCACCAATGTTAATATTAATGCTTTAACAATAAATTCTAGTGGTAAATCAAATAGCGGTGGATTTTTAGGGCATAACTGGTATAGAGTAGAAATTGATCTGAATAGTTTGAATGTAAACAATTCAAGATTAACAGTGAACAATGGCACAGAACTGGGCGGTCTTGTACTTTCCACAACAGGTTATTGGAGCATAAGAGAGGTTAGCTTTGACGGTGTGACAGTGAAAGCAACAAAATGTATAAATTTCGGCATGCTTGCCTCAACTCTTTTTGGTAGAGATTATGACTCTTATGGCTTTGACTATTTTAAAGGTGAAAATGTCAATAATTACAGAAGCTCACGAGATGCAACTTATTTTGAACTTACTAAACCTAATGGATATAAGATCTCACAAGATACTAAGATAAATATAAGCCCAAGCTATTCGTATTTTGATGAGATAGCTCGTTGTAGTATTTATTATTCTTCTTCAGCTAGTTTTATGTCTAATCGTCAAGCCATAATTTCAATTCCTGCTGTTACAGCGGACGGAGAGCGTTTGCTGTATATGGACGGAAAGAACTGCAATACCTATCAAAATCAAACAACAAATAATGGTGCTGTGTGGAAAAATAATTCTTGGGCAAGATATTATTATAACCTTGATGTATATAAAAACGGTAAAGCCACCACAGGCGGAGCTAAGGCTGTTGAGTGGAGCGCAAAGCTTTTTGCGGCAAATAATATAAAAGCATATATTAATAGCAAAAATATAGATTTTCCAACAGATGCAGAAATAGATTTGACAGGATATTCATTTTATCCTGTTGATACAAATGGTTGTAATATAAAATCAAATTCAACTATTACTTTTGAAAATAATGGCTTTAATCAGTCTGAAAGTGTATCAAGCGGTAATAGTGACAATTATGCCCGTACAACTGACGGCATGGATGGAACAAGCTTAAATAATGTACATAATCAACATTACATGATGCAATCTGGACTTTTCAGAAATGAAAATGGAGCTGTTACCATAAGTGGTAAACTGACCTTTAAGGGAAATATCGGTAAAGTGAATGGTGGTTCAGGTGCATTGGTTTGCGGCTCGGTTGCTGACGACACCAATACTTCAAAAAAATCTGTCAAAATTATCGGCAGTATCGTTCTTGATGATCTGTATGTGAATGATACTTCTTTAAGTTTAAATGACGAAAATTCTTATGCCCCTTTGCTTATAAATAAGATAGGCAACATGACAGAGATCACTATACAGAATGTGTCACAGAAAAAACACAGTATGACTGCTGAGCAATATTACAAAGGCGGACAGAATTATGCTGCAACAAGCCTTATAGGCAATGTAGGAAGCGAAAAGGGTCAAAATATATCTTTGACTTTCTCAAATATCAAGCTTGACGCAAGTAATAAAAATTCAATTTTCAAAAATGCCACTCTGCTTGAAAGCTTTCAGCATTCTGACGGCGCAGGCTCTTCTGCAATATACAACTATAAATGGGACGACGATTGGGGTACAGACTCAGCTGGCAATATTAAGCATAATGTAACCTACGGAAAAGAAGTGTCTGACACCATAAAGAATCGTGTAGATAATGTGAGCAGGCAGAATAAATATCATGGTGATTGGAGTAGAGATGACAGGTATACTTCCCCTGTCAAAAATAACGCAACAGAGGAATATAGCTTTGCTAGTTACAAGCCATATGTTGCTTTATCGTATGATACCACCCAAAACTATGATGAGATAGACGTAAACCTTGAGCGACCATATCTTGACGAGGGTTGCGGAACATACTCTGATCCATATATCCTTGACGCTTCCACACTTGCAGAGGTCGCACGAGTTATCAGTACAGCCGCACCTACAAATGGCTGGGAAGTAAACTATAATGCAAATGTTTCTGCCGATAAATCGACTGTTAATGCTAATAGTGCTTTTTGCAAAGGCACTAATCATAAAACTTATACTTATGATGGAGCAGGCAATTTCGTAAGCGGAAAGGAAACAGTTTCAAAAGATAACATGATCAAATATCTTTGCGAGGCTTATTACAAGATAAATGATGATATAGTTCTCGGCAGTTCTTTTGCAGGTCTTGGCGGAACATCAAACAGTTACGTTTTCAGGGGCGTTATTGTTGGACAGAAGAAATCCGACGGAACATATCCAACTATCACCAATAATTCTGCAAGCCCGCTCATCAGGTTCAGCAGCGGAAGTGTTGTAAAAGATATCAATATAGAATATACCAAAGAAGTAACGCTTTCAAAAAACAATAATAATAAATTAAACTATAGTACCGGAAAGACGGAGTATTATGGCGGTGTTATGGGCGTTGTGTTCGGTGGAGATAATATCATTGATAATGTCAAGGTAACAAATCCTAAGATAACATTTGCAAATAACGATAACAGCAAACAACATCTCATTACTGCAGGCGGATATGTTGGCGCCATAGTTTACGGCGGCGTTATTTTCAGAAATATGGACATCGTTGCCAAAGATAGTGCGCTTACAACCAACAATACTGAGGCAGTGGGTGAAGACGTATATACCAATCTTTTTATCAATCCATATATAGGCAGAGTTGTAAACGGCTTTGCTATCGAAGAGGGAACAACGTTTGGTAAGTCAACTAACCTTAACAATGGCAGGAAAAATTATCTCATCACGCAGTTTAAGAGTGAGCTAAGTGATGGTGAGAAATTAAATGTTATTGCCGGCACGACCAATACCATTGAAGTGCCTAATGCACAGGCGTTGTTTATGCTGTCTATCATATCACAGTCCGGTATGGGATATACAGACCGTAGAAACAATACTTGCGGATATGGTCATTATACTTTTACTCGAAATGCAGACTATTCAAAAGTTGGCACAGCTACATTGACTTCTGATGATACAGATTACAAAACTGCGCTCTCAGATTATCAAAGACTTGAAAAGGCTACAAGCAGGGAATATGAAAAGAAAAATTCTGTAATGCTAAAAAAATATACAAAGCCAAGTGAAAAAGGTCTTTATGAAGCAAAGTGGGCACACGAATTAAATAAGAACTTTACTGTTAAACTCACAGGAAATGGAACCTATGACCTCACCGGAACCGGTTTTCGTGGTATAAATCAGTTGTTTGATGCAACAAATAGTAACTTGGGCGACATTAAATGTGATTATACTTTGTCTTTGACAGCTATCCAGGGAAATGATAAGACTATAAAGCTCGATACAGATATAAAAGCCTATGCTGTGAAAATAACAGACAACAAGAGCGGTACCACTATTGAAATCCAAGATATGGATAACTATAAATATCGTACCGCATTTGCCTCCGTAAAAGGAGTTGGGCTGATAAACTGTTCAACGTATGCTTTAATTGTAAATGACCTTAAGCTTTCCGGCAAGATCAGCGTTAAGACGTATAACAACGATGGACAATCGTATGTTAATGAAGACCTTTCTACAGGTGGTATTGTTGGCGGAGTACAGAGTTCTTGCACGTTTAGCGGAATAACATTGACCGATCTTGAAATATATGGCGCATATACTGTGGGAGGACTTATAGGAAAGTCAACAAATAATATTAATATAAGTAACGTTAAGTCTGAAAACAGTGGCGTTTATGTGTATGGCGGATTTGAAACAGGCGGTCTTGTGGGAAATTCTCAGAAAGGCAACGAATTCGCTGTTAAGGATTCTAAGATAAAAATTAATAAAGTTGAATTTGCTAATCTTGATAAAGGCACAAAAACTTGGTTTGGCGTAGGTGGAATCGCAGGCAATGCAAATATCAAAACGACAATAAGCAATGTTCAGCTTACAGCCTATAATGGAGATAGCTTTATCGGTTCAAAAAAAGACAATAAACCCCTTGCAACCCAGACAATGAACGAGGGCGGTCTTATAGGACTGTCTAACGGAGCATGCACAATAACAAACACAAGCGTCAGTGTCGATGTTTATGGTAGTAATGCCGGTGGATTCGTTGGAATAAACAAAAACCAGTTGTCCATCAATGACTGTTACTATGGAGAAACATCTGAAACATCAGCTTGCGGTGTTTATGGCTATACAAGTTCAGGTGGAATGGTCGGCACACAGAATGCGGCTGTGACTATATCAAAGTCTGCTGTAAAAAATGCAACGATAGGTATACCAACCGCTAAAAATGGTGATGCAGGTATCGGAGGTTATGTTGGTATAAAAGCTAATGGTGATTTGAAGATATCTGATTGTGAAGTCAACAATGTTACTCTGTCAGCAGAAGATAAGTCCAATGGTGCAGGTGCAGGCGGTGTGATAGGCCATAATGACCGTGGAAGCACATATGCTTATGATATTCTCATAAATAAATTAGGCTATGTAAGAGGCAACAACAGCGTGTCTGTTTCTAACTTGATAGGTTGGAACAAGGATGAAAATCTATCATCTAAATTTATTGGAGTATCGGTAAATAACACGGATTGTTTACCTGATATACAGTATAATGCTTCACAGATACCTACCAACTTTACCGCAGTTCACTCCGACTATAACGGCGTTCAGGATAATATCAAGGACAAAGGCGAAGGAAGCGGTACACACGTTGATACCTATTCACCTTATGTCAATATAAACCCAAGCTTTACTGTCGGTGGTAAGACTTTCGCAGGCGATCTTGTTGGCGGAAATATGCAGACTATCATTAATGACGCTGCTTCTTATACGAATGGCACAGCCAAAAAATCCTATGGCATAAACAGTACCATAAAGACATATGCAGAGAATTTGGATAAATCAAAGCTTATAACATTCGGCAAAGCTTCTGAGCTTAACGTTGAGCGGCTGAACGATCTTCCAGTTTTGCTTATAGATGATAACTCATCGTTGAATATCACACAAATGCTTGCAAAGTATATCTCAGTTCTGACAAATTGTGATGTTTGCGACAGCAGTTCAAATAAGCTGAAAACAACAGATCTTATGAATGTAAGCACAGCAACTTATGTGTATGATAACGACGTTTTGAAAAAATCAGACAAAAGCACTCTTACGTTTAACAGCAAGACAGGATATTTCAAGGTCACAGACGGTCAGTATGACAATGACAGCACAAACAGATTTACTGTCATTACTCTTGATTATATCGACCCAACGGGAAGTGGCAAAACTGCTCTTAGACTTCATATTCCTGTTTTTGTAAGAAAGGTGCTTGATTTCAGCTTTCAATCTTACGTTATCTCAGGCACAGACTATAACCATTCTCACTATACGGATAAAACAAAGCTTGCTTTTGAGAGCTTTGATGCACCTGTTACTACTTATTTTAAGTATTCCTATTACAAATCCGCTAACGAATGGGAAAAAATGCTCAATAACGGTGACAGTCTGCTTTGGAGCTTTGATAAAAAGCTTTATCTTATTGGTGATAATGCCACTGACAGTGGTGTGCTTACCGATGATACAAAGCTAACTCTTGTTGATGCAAATAACAATGACAAGACTTATCATTCTACCGCAAGTGATGCTAAGTTTAATAAAACAACTGGTGAGCTTGACTTGACAAATATAAGTGGCTTTAAACCGGTTACAATGAATGATGTACTGTTAAGATATGCGTCGGTAACAGCTAAAGAATCATCTGACGGAACACTTGTTGAGGCAGATGATGAAGCTACAGCTACTGTAAAAACAAGCGACGGCAAGTATTATAGACCTGCTGGGGAGGCTGAAACAGGCACTTATAAGATAACTGTTTCAGCGAATAGTGATACACCAAAAAATGATAATGACGAAATGATAATAAGCGAGAACTATTATCTCACTATCAATATTCCGGAAACGGGAAGCACAAAAAAAGTCATCAAGAACTTTGTGAATTATTATAGCGGTAATAAGCCAAGAAAGCTCAATGGCAATATTCCTACAAACCTTGTCCAAGTGACAAATAATGACACTGGCGCATATGTTATTGCAAACTTTTTTACACAGCTAGTAAGTGTGACGGCTCATGACCCAGAGGAGATAACAGCGTCAAATAACTTTATCCATGCCACAATGACTTCAAAGATAAGCATTGATCGGAGCCTTAGAGATACATTTAATGGCTATAAGAGTGACGATTTCAATATGTATCAGGCTTTTAAATTCTCTATGAAGAGCTTTGATGAAAAAGATGCGGGAGCTAATGCAAAGATCATTGCAGGAACTTCGGTGAATGTTGATTACAGCATTTTAAACAGTTCAGACACAGAGTTATCAAACGCAAAAATAAGCAAGACTGAGACACTTTCAGAAGCTAAAGACAGCTATATGCTGATGTATCCCGATTCGGTCTACGATTATATCAATAGTGACACAAATGGTTCTATAACTGTCAAGGCGGATATCAGCTTAACTTATGGTACTGCAGGGATCATAGATCAGTTTCCTGAGCGTAAGGACGGGGATACCAAAACCGGTATAGGCGTAAATGCGGCGTCTTATGTTGCATATAGCCAGAACAATATTGAGAACAGCTCTATCTCTGCAAGTGGAGTTATGCCTGCCAGACGCTACTATAGAAAGGCAATGACGGTGGCACAGCTAAACTATAACGTTGCAGAGTCAACGGTTCTTGAGTCGAAGGATTCACCATTTTCGCAGCTTGGTATCAATGCCAAAGATATGACTACAGAAGAAATGGCAATAACAGCAAATGCTATCTATGATCTGTCTGCTTTGAGTCGATCAACAAAGGATAGTGGCAAAAAAATACAGTATACAATGAGGTTGTATGTTAAGGACAATAGTGGCGATTATAAGCAGACAAACGATATTAGCAAATACCTAAGTAGCTTTACTTTGGAAAACGCCGCATCAAGCAGCGGTCTGAATGGCAAGGAGTGCGTTTTTACCACTGACTATAATGGCGAAGAACAAAACACAGCCGTTACGAAATTTACAGTAAAAACAGGCAAGGCTTTTGAGGAGCAGGGACTTGCCTATGCGAACTATAGAGTTGAGCTTACCGCGGTATTGCTTAATGACAACAACTCAGTTGTTAATGGAACTACCTCAAGCGACTATGTTGTTTACACAAACGCAAAAATAGAAACAGGCTTTATAAATTCATAATAAGCAGGCATTTTCAGGAGAAAATTATGGCAAAAAGCATTTTGGGAAAATTCAGAAAATTAGAAAAAAAGAAGAAGCTCCAGCTAGTCATAGCAGTATCCATCTCGGTGGTACTGCTTGTGGCACTGCCTGTTTATGCGTGGTTTACTCACAAACGTTCTATTGCTCTTACAACAAAAATAAATGCCCCTACTCAGCTTTATATCACCGCAGGAAACAAAGAATCTGTGGCAAATCTTGAAATGGCAGATATAGATGTTGAGAACGGCAGTTATAAAGACTTTGTTTTCGGCATAGGCGGGGCAGACGTGCAACAATATCAAATACAGCTTGCACATACAACGAATATCCCTTTTGAGTATGAGATATACCGTGCGAAAAGCGTCAGTGAAACTGAAAAATCAGAAGCTGTCGTTTATGTTTCTGATGAAGAGAATAAAACGTTTTATTACAAAATAGACGGCAATAAGATCTCGGGACATTATCTCAATCAGCAAGGCTCGGAGATACTTGCTAACAGCACACTTCACGAAAAGTCCTATGACAGCTACGGCAATGTTCAGAAAAATGCCGAGGCACTTTATTGGCAGTCGGATACACTGACGGTAATTGACAATAAAGATCCGTTTTGCGATTATTTTATAATAAGAGTAAAATGGAATAAAAACGTCCAAAACAATAAAGAAACCGATATGGTCTACCTGACAGTTCAGAGAAAGTAATAAATCACAAAATAGAGAGGAGGGTGGCTGTTATGAAAGACAAATTTATAAAAAAGCTTAAAAGATCGTGGCTTGCAATATGGATAGCTTTTGCGGCAGCCGCACTCAGTACTATTGGCGTCCTGGC
>ULPS01063109.1_pt1 | contig 22265 bp, 19 predicted proteins | sample 1953711 | NCBI WGS metagenome assembly ULPS01 (sample SAMEA4835635, study PRJEB28245) | human gut metagenome | biome: gut microbiome; material: fecal sample | place: Denmark | collected 2008 | reverse complement strand
GCCAGCCCCTCCGGGGCCTCTTTGCTGATTCTTTCTGCCGCGGACAAAACCGCGCCCTCCGGGAATCCGCTCTCAGGGAACTTTTCAAAGACGGCATGGAAACATTTTTCATCTTCTTCCATCCACTCCAGATGATACCGTTCCCCCTCATAATGGCAGACTGCCTCTACAATCTGAGCACCTCTTCCCAGATCCAAAAGCCCATGCTCCTGATATCTTAACAAATCCTCAGATGTAAAGAACAGCAGCTTTCCTTTTGCGCTTTCATCCGGACTGCCGTCTGCCTCAATCCGCCTGGCAATTACGCCGAAAGAACCATCCGACATTCTGAAAAGCCAGGGATTCTTCAGGCTCTTTGCCTGCAGCGTACCATCCTGATTCTGCACTGCTTTGGCATAAAGTATGCCGGAATTGTGGTTAAGCGGCGTACAGACACCTTCCTTATCCACCAGTGCCAGATGCATACTGTCGGCGAGTTTCGCCGAATAGACAGCATCCTCCATCGGCATCCTGGTATAACACAGAATCCGTTCCTCTCTTTTTTCACCCATGACAAGGAAACCTCCCTTTTGCGTTTTCTCTTCCCATTTTTTCATATCTGTTTTCAAAATACAATGACATATCCTGAGAGAAACTTGATGTATTCTCATTATAATAATTTTTCCATGTTATTCTCAAAATCAGGACTCATTCAGTTCCTTACAAAAATAATACTGCTTATATTCTTTAAAGCAGGGATCCACGCAGAGCAGTTCTTCATATCCCAGGGAGCGGTAAAACTCCGGCGCCTGAAAGCTGTAGGTGTTGAGCAGAATCCGTTTTCTGCCGTCATTCTCTGCCTGCTCTTCCACATACTGCAGCAGGGCCCGTCCATATCCCTTTCCCCGGCAGCTCTCCTTCACACACAGGAATTCCACTTCCACCGTGTCGAAAACTGCCTCCGCCACAATGCCGGCGACCAGTTCTCCTTCTTCTTCAATATGATAGCTGTAATCCTGAAACTCCGTCATAAACTTCGCGTTATGCTGCCGGATCATGCTGTGCACCATTTCGTTATTCTGTTCTGTATTTTCTATGATTTCCATTGTATATCTCCTTTTTCAGCTATAGACATATTGTGGGAATGAGTCTCCTTCCGGCATTTTCCCGCCAGAAAGTCCCCACAGGCATCTGTCTGAAAACAGATTCCCCGTGGGGACCGGATAAATTCAAAAATCAATGGTGAGATCAGAACCAGGGATGCGCATAAGGCGCAGGCTCCGGTCCGCAGTACAGCCCATATGCATCGCTGATCCAGTAGGTACCGTTCACATTGATCCGGCACCATTGATGGGAATACTGATTTTCATTCACATGCTCATAGGGAATGCCGAGGATATTCAGGCAGAGCCCGGTCGCCCTCGTGCATCCGGCACAGGATGCGGTTCCAAGGATGAAATAGCCGTATGGATCATTGTAATGCGGGGCAGACATGGAATATCCCATTCCATTATCAAACAGGTTCCGGATAGAGACCGTGATTCCATAAATCTGTTCTTCCAGCGGCAGGCCGATATATGGCGTCACCAGATTCAGCGCCGCCTGATAGGCGAGCGCAAACTCCTCATCAGTCATACGCTTTTTCAGGCTGGAATAGTTGGCCAGCTTCTTCATGGGGACCGGCTGAAAGACAGCTCCCATTGCAGTCTGCTCTCCGGCTGAAGCCGACTGTTCCGCGTTCGCAGATGCTGCCCCGCTTCCGGAAGCTCCCGCGGCTGCGTCCACCGCCTCTCCCGGCTGCGCGTCAGCCGCCGGAAATCTGCCTTCCGCCATTCCATAGGTCAGATAATGGTTTAAAAGCGCCTGCTCATCCGTCCCGTATGCTGCGGCCACATCCGGATATGCGGCCCCGTAAAATGCCGGATCAAACTGCGCAGCCTCTGCCGGAACCGTCACAAAAACGGAAGTGATCAGGACTGCACACAGCGTGGAAAGCATTCTGGAAAAATATTTTTTTCCTCTCATTTAATCCCCCTCCTTTTTGAAATACATAATGCCTGCGTGAGCAGACGTTGTCAGTCGGAAAGCATCCTTCCCTGCTCCATATTTTTATGATAACACAGGCTCCTGCCTTTTTCTATCCCTGCTTACTTTCCCAGGCAGCATTCCTGTCAGTTTGTGCTGAGGGATGTACTCACGCTGCTCCGCCATGCCAGCTTGATGACGCGGCACTCGTCCCATCGTGCTGCACTCGTCCCATCGTGCTGCGCTCCATCTCGCTGCGGCTGGTCGCCGTATGCAGGAAAAGCCACAGACTCCTCCACAAGCAAGCTTGTTCCGGAGTCCATGGCCTTTCCTGCGCATGGCTCATCAGGTTTTCATATGATAATACAAACCATTCCACCGTTGCTGTCGTTGACAATTTTTTGCATGGTTTCCTGGAGTTTTACCTGGCATTCGTCGCCGATCATGGAGATTTTGTTGGTGATGCCGTCGTTGACGAGCTGTTCCACGGTTTTTCCGAAGATGTTGGTCTCCCAGATGCCGTCCTCGTCGTTTCGGGCGTCTGAGATATAGCCGATCAGATCCTCGGCCTGCTGCTGGGTGCCTACGATGGGCGCGATTTCGGTGATCACGTTGGCCTTGATCATGTGGATGGAGGGGCTCTCCGCTTTGATTTTCACGCCGAATTTGTTGCCGTGGCGGATGAGCTCGGGTTTTTCCAGGCTGATTTCGTCCCGTTCGGGCATCACCACGCCGTAGCCCTTCAGACGGACCGACTCCATGGCATGAAGCACCTTGGTGTATTCCCGGCGCATGGCGGCCATTTCCTTCAGCACGGAAATGAGCTGGTACTCACCGCCGATGGTTTCTCCCACCAGATCACTGAGCATTTCGTAGTAGTATTTGTCATCCACATCAAGCACCACACGGATGCTGCCGTCGGCCATGCTGATATTTTCTACGATGCAGCGTTTGATGTAGACGCTGTCCACGGAGATCTGTTTCTGAATCACGTCGCGGATGGTGTCGATGCCGTTCATCATGGCGCGGATTTTTTCGATCAGATCCGCTTTCAGCTTATGGGTGTTGGGAAGCATCTCTACCCATTTGGGCATATAGAATTCGATCATGGTGACGGGAAATTCATAGAGTACGCTCTCCAGAATCTGGTTGATGTCATCTTTTTTCAGCTGCTCGCAGTTGACCGGAAGCGCCGTCACATGATATTTTTCGCTGATCCAGGCGGCTGTCCTTACCGCCTCGTCGCCATGAGGGCGTTCGGAGTTGACCAGCACCAGAAAGGGCTTATGCAGCTTCTTTAATTCCTGGATGGTCTTTTCCTCCGGAGGGATATAGGCCTCCCGCTTCAGCTCGCCGATGCTTCCGTCCGTGGTCACCACAATCCCGATGGTGGAATGGTCGTTGATCACCTTCTTGGTGCCGATCTCCGCCGCCTGGGTAAACGGGATCTCCACGTCGGACCAGGGCGTTTTCACAAGCCGCTCCGCATCGTCCTCCATGTGGCCCGCCGCTCCTTCCACCATGAAGCCCACACAGTCCACCAGACGGACATTCACGTTCACATCGCCGCCCAGCGTGATCTGCGCCGCTTCCTGGGGAATGAACTTGGGCTCCGTGGTGGTGATCGTTTTTCCGCCCGAGCTCTGTGGCAGCTCATCCTGTGCCCGCATGCGCTCCGCCTCATCCGTCATATACGGAAGCACCAGCAGATCCATAAACCGCTTGATAAAGGTGGATTTTCCCGTCCGCACCGGGCCGACCACGCCGATGTAGATTTCTCCTCCGGTTCTTTTCTGAATATCTCTGTATAGGTTCTGAGTATGCATAGTGTCCATTATCCGTCCCCTTCCGCTTGCCTGGTGATACCAGTATATGCGGGCGGGAAGCGGGGATATGTCTGGAAATGGGCATTTGCCGGATTTTCACGGAGCCTCCCCCGCAATCAGATCACGAAGCCTGTTGTCCGTCAAAAAATTCTTTTTCCGCGGATCGCCCTCGGCCCGGTATATTTTCAGGTTGTTCAGATCATATACAGAGCTCCAGACGGTTTCAAAATCAGGAATATCGTCATACTGACACAGGAATCCATATTCCCCTCTCAGAAGCCGTTCTGCCATTTCGATCAGATCTCCGTTCCGGGGTGAAAAAAAGCTGTCCATGACGGTCCTGTATCGTTTTTCAGAATCGTAGTCATTTCCGCCAGATGCGTCGAAGGGCTTCATTTCATCGGAGGTAAAGCTGTTTACTGTACACACAATCCTGTTTTTTCCAAAGCTTACGGCTTTCCTGATCCGTTTTGTAAGGGGCGTACATTCTGCCACCGCCATCTCTCCGCTTTTATCCGCGATCAGGATGTTGCAGTTGGATGATACCGGCAGGCCCATGAGCATCCTGACCGCGTCTTCTGCGCGATCCGCCTTTTCCAGAAGATATCTGACGAGGAAGCAGGCATTCAGGCCCGGCCGGATATTTTCCGGTCTGGTCATCACAAAGGTCATCGCCACAGCGAGCCCATGCTCATTCAGTCCCTCTTCCCCATTGATAAACGAGGACGTGGTGAGCTGGAACCGTTTTCTCCCTGTGGGAGCGTATACCTCACTTTTGCAGCCATCCCTCAGGCAGGGAGGCAGATCATTGTTCCTTCCATAAATAACGGAGCCGTCTTTCAAGCAGGCAAAGGCCGTACAGCCTCTGATTTCAACGGGAATATTCTCTTCCAGATTGTACATGCAGCAGCCCATACACAGCAGCCACGAAGCAAGCTCCCTGTAGCTGACGCCGGTTTCCTCGCTGACTCCTCTGATTTCTTCGCATACCTCAGGGAAAATATCCCGCAGAATTTTTTCGCTCTTTTCCCCGTGCTCCCTCTGAAATGTGTCGAGATGCAGGGGGAAGGTTACTTTATTATTCCGAAAAATTCTTCCTCTCCTGACTCCCATCTCATAATGACTTCCTTCAAAGCTGAAATGTTCCATCCTTACCTCCTGTCGAAGCGTTGTAAAACGTTTTTTAGCGGCACGTCCATGCCGCTTCCATAAGTATGGAACATCTGTGTCTGTCTTTCCTCTCTTTTGATGCCTTATTTGGCAAGCTTTCGGGAATTCCCCGCAAAAAAAGCGGCTCAGGCTTTTGGCCCTGCCGCTCCGAAATGAAATAAAAATATTGAAAAAATCTGTTCACCCAAACGCCACAAGCATGGAACTGATAAAATTACCTGCTCCGTGAAGCAGAATGCCCGGAATGATGGATCCGTTATATATCTTTTCATTCAGCCAGCCCAGAAGCAGTGCGCCCGCTCCGGTGAACAGAAACATCAGCGTGTGGTACCACAGCCCCACATCCAGCCCCACAAGCAGGAACAGCGCATTGTGCATCAGCCCGAAAAGCACCGCCTGCAGCACAATTCCTCCTGTCTTTCCCAGCTTTCCGCAGAAACGCTTGCACAAAAAGCCCCGGTACAGAATCTCCTCCGCCACGCCGTTGGCGATAAAATTTTCGATGAGCGCCGGAAGGATCGCAGCGGCTCCCAGCCCCGCAAAGGCATTCGCGGATACATTTTCACTGCTTTCCAGATAGGCCAGGGTTTCGGGATTAATCAGCCGTGTATAGTCAAAATTATAGAAAAACCAGTAAATCACCGCAAAGATGATCAGCACCGGCCACCTGCTTTTCAGCTTCGGTCTGTAGAATCCGATCCAACTGAAAAATCCCGCTTCCTTCCGGTGACGGAAAAACCACCAGACAAACGGGATCAGAGAAAATACGATCAGATTCACGATGGACGTTGATATGCTCGATACAATAAGCTGCATTCTTACCTCCCTGCTGAAGCGTGCGCTGAGGCTCGCGAGGAGAAATCACGCAGGTGATTTCTTCTCTGCGATTACAGCCTCCACACTTTCTCTTATGCCGCGGCAGAGAAATCACGACTGCAATTTTTCTGCCGCGGCATGGCGTGTTCAATCTTCAAATTCCAAGACAGGCGTTTCTTTCATGGCAGTTACTCCACAATCACTCTCTTGAAGTTCTTCTTTCCGCGCTTCAGAACCTTTCCCTCTCCGTGGAAATCCTCGCCCGCAAACGTTGCACGGAAGTCCGTAACCTTCTCTCCGTCCATGGATACGCCGCCCTGTTCTACCGCGCGGCGGCCTTCTGAGCGGGAGTTCACCAGACCGGATTTCACCAGCAGATCAAGGATGTCGATATTGCCGTCCTTCAGATCGGCTTCAGACAGCTTCGTGGTCGGCATCTCCGCAGCGGTTCCGCTTCCAAACAGCGCTCTGGCGCTCTCCTGCGCCTTCTGCGCCTCTTCCTCGCTGTGCACCAGCTTGGTCAGCTCAAAGGCCAGAATCTCCTTCGCCGTATTCAGCTGGCTGCCCTCCCATTTATCCATCTCATCGATCTGCTCGATGGGAAGGAAGGTGAGCATCCGCAGGCACTTAAGCACATCTGCGTCCGCAATGTTTCTCCAGTACTGGTAGAACTCAAAGGGAGAGGTCTTATTGGGATCCAGCCATACCGCGCCCTTCTGGGTCTTGCCCATCTTCTTTCCCTCGGAATTTAAGAGAAGGGTGATGGTCATCGCATAGGCGTTCTTTCCAAGCTTTCTTCTGATCAGCTCCGTGCCGCCCAGCATATTGCTCCACTGGTCATCCCCGCCAAACTGCATGTTGCAGCCGTATTTCTGGTAGAGCATCAGGAAGTCGTAGCTCTGCATGATCATGTAGTTGAATTCCAGGAAGCTTAAGCCCTTTTCCATTCTCTGCTTGTAGCATTCCGCGCGGAGCATATTGTTGACGGAGAAGCAGGCTCCCACGTCGCGCAGCAGCTCGATGTAATTCAGGTTCAGCAGCCAGTCGGCATTGTTCGCCAGAATGGCCTTTCCTTCTGAGAAATCAATAAACTTGCTCATCTGTTTCTTAAAGCATTCGCAGTTATGGTCAATGGTTTCCTTCGTCATCATGGTGCGCATGTCACTTCTGCCGGAGGGATCTCCGATCATACCAGTACCGCCGCCCAGAAGCGCAATGGGCTTGTTTCCGGCCATCTGCAGCCGCTTCATCAGGCACAGCGCCATGAAATGTCCTACATGAAGGCTGTCCGCCGTAGGATCAAAGCCGATGTAAAACGTGGCCTTTCCCGCGTTCACCATCTCCCTGATTTCTTCCTCATCCGTCAGCTGCGCCAGCAGCCCTCTCGCTCTCAGTTCCTCAAATACCTGCATTTCTTCCTCTCTTTCCGCCGCTTCAGCGGCATTTTAATCTGAGAAATCAGCCGCAAGGCTAATTTCCAGGATGAAATCCGCAGGATTTCATCCGCCTTACCTTTCCGCCGCGTCAGCGGCACTATAATCTGATTTTTCGGGCATAAAAAAATCCCCTCTCCCTTTTCAGGAGAAAGGACGATTCTCATCGTGTTACCACCTTTCTTCGCAGACGGCTCACACCGGCTGCCTCATCAAGTACGGCTTCTCCGGCGGCTGCAGTCCACACGGTCTCGCGATACTCCTGCACAATAACGGGTGCCTCCGCCGCAGCCTACTCCCTTCCGGTTTGGGTGCAGAACTCCGGGATGTATTCAGATCGGCTTTTCCCGCGCCTCTCATCAGCCGGCTGCTTTCTGTGGGCCTGTGCCTTCACCTACTTCTTCCCATCACAGTTTCTGGAAAATGATTCATTTTCACTTACAGTTCACTTGCGCCATTCGCAAAGCCGCGCTCCGCGCTTCCCGCTGCTTCGCAGCTATCTTTGCTCATAAACAGGCGCTCCCTTCGTCCGTTCAGTGCCGGACATCCGCCCGTGCAAGCACGGCGACTGGCCGGTACTGACGGACGAGAGAACTGTAATCTCTAAAACTGTCATTACAGTAACACATCCTCTCTCACTTGTCAAACCCCAATTTCAGGATTATAATAAAAGAGCTTCCGGTTCCGGGAGGAGTATGGCTCATCGAAGGATGCAGCCGTATCGCCGGTGTCCGGTCTCACACTTGATTATCCCGAGAACACGCGGCGGCCGGAGGCATAAAAAGTATACTGCGATTCAGGCAGGGGCAGACATGACTCGTATGGGTAATATCTGTCCCTGAAATTTTTCAGGCGGAACAACAGATAAAATGGCAGATTCTCCGACATAATCACTCAGTATAATATTTTATACGTGAAATAATCTGTCGAAACGTGAAAAGTTTCCTGTATATGAGAAACTATTGATACTTTTCATGCCGTGTTTTATAATAAAAGAAAACCGAAGCGAGGTGAACAAATATGACTGATATGATTGGGCGGGAGCGGTATATGCGGCAGATTCGGGATTTTATGGATAAGCCCGTTGTCAAAATCATCACCGGAATGCGCCGATCCGGAAAAAGCGCGCTGCTGGAGTTGACCAGGGAGGAGCTTCTCGGACGGGGCGTGCCGAAATCCAATATCATCTCCATCAATTTTGAATCCCTGCGCTATGAAGCGCTCAGGGATTTTCGGGCGCTCTATGCGGAAATTTCCAGGCGGGCAGAGAGCGTAAACGGAATGCTCTATGTGTTGTTGGATGAGATTCAGGAGGTTGAATCCTGGGAAAAGGTCATCAATTCCCTTCGGGTGGATTTTAACTGTGACATCTATGTAACAGGCTCCAACGCCAGACTGCTTTCCGGGGAACTGGCCACACTGCTGGCGGGACGCTATGTGGAAATTCGTGTCTATCCGCTGGATTTTCAGGAATATCTGGATTTTGCAGCCGCAAATCCGGATGAAGCAGGGCTCAGCCGTCAGGAGCAGTTTGCGGATTTCCTCAGGTTTGGCGGACTGCCCGGAATCCATCAGATGAAATGGGAAGAAAGCCGTATCATGCAGTATCTCCAGGATATCTATAATTCCGTACTGCTGAAGGATGTCATTGCCCAAAACAGAATCCGGGATACGGCACTGCTGGAAGGCATTGTCCTTTACCTCATGGACAATATTGGAAACCCCTTTTCCGCCAAATCAATCTCCGATTTTTTAAAAAGCCAGGGCCGGAAGCTGAGTACAGAAACGGTATATAATTACCTTAAGGCCCTTGAAAACGCTTTTTTGATTCATAAGGTCAGACGTTTTGACATCAAAGGCCGGAGGCTTCTGGAAACTCAGGAGAAATATTATCTCTCTGATCTCGGACTGCGCCATGCTGTCATGGGCTATCGGGATAACGATATCCCCGGAGTTCTGGAAAACACGGTTTACCTGGAGCTTCTTCGCCGGGGATGGAACGTCCATATCGGGAAACAGGGTGTGGCGGAGGTGGATTTTGTTGCCGACAGGACGGATGAGCGGCTCTACATCCAGGTCTGCTATGTGCTCACACCCGAAAATATGGATCGTGAATTCGGCCCTCTGGAGGCGATTCCTGACAACTATGAAAAGCTTGTGCTGTCCACCGATACTCTGCTGCGGATCAACCGGGGCGGGATCCGTCAGAAGAATATCATGGATTTTCTTCTGGAATCCTGACAAGGGAAGTTTAAAAGCCGGAGGATGTTCTCACACCCTCCGGCTGACGGCAATCGCGTCCGGTGCAGGTAGTGCGCATGATGCACACCGCATCAGGACACACATTCTTTCTCCTTCATTCCTCCGGATCATCCGCGAACCGTTTTTTCACCATCTCACAGAGATATTCCGCCGTCCCCTTTACGCCGAGGAGACTGCTGTTGATCATGACGTCCATGTGATTGGTGTCATTTGGCTTATATTTGGCATATCTCATGTGAAACGCATTTCTCGCCTTATCCACGTCGCGTATCATCTTTCTGGCTTCCTTCGGCTCCATGCCAAGCTCGTTGACACAGTTCACAAGTCTCTCCTCGTAGGGCGCGTAGATAAAAATATTCACATTGTCCGGATTATCGCCGAGGATCGCGTCCGCGCACCGTCCCACGATGATGCAGCTCTCCTTTTCCGCCAGCTCCCGGATGATCCTTGCCGTGGAGTCAAAGATTTTATCCTGCGCCGCAACCGTTCCGTTTCCCAGCGGGAATTTCATGAAAGCGTAGCGGGAGGATTTTTCTTCCAGGTTGCTGACCTCCCGGATCGTGATATTATGCTCCTTTGCCACCATGGTCACGATGTCCCTGTCATAATATTCCACGCCCAGAATTTCCGACATTTCCTTTGCAATGGGACGCCCCAGGCTTCCAAACTGTCTTGATATCACAACTGAAAACTTTTTCATACTGCCCGTCTCCTATCCTGAAATCTGATATTTTCTTATCCAAAGGATGCATGGCATGGCCGCACCTGTTCCGGCGATTCTCAACCGCAGTACCGCCAGGTCAGCTCTCCCAGCTTTTCAATGCCGTATTCGATGTCCTCAATAGCGGGCTTGGAGAAATTCAAGCGGATATAACTGCAGTCCTCCGGGCTTCCGATGAAGAAATCATTGCCCGGAACCACCGCAATCTTCAGCCTTTTTGCCGCCTCCAGGCAGAAATCCGTCGCCTTCACGCCGTCCGGAAGCTTCGCCCAGATAAACATGCCGCCCTGAGGCATGGTATACTGCACAGCCGGATGGAAGCATTCCTTCATCTTATTGTACATGGCGAGAGCCTTCTTTTCATAGATGGTGCTGATTCTGCTGATGTGTTCGTTCATGTCCACATTTTTAAGAAATTCAGTGATAATATACTGGCTCCAGTTAATGTTTCCGCTGGAGGAAACTCCCTTGAATACCACAAATTTGGGAATCAGCTCTTTATTTGCGCAGAGGAAGCCGCACCGCATGCCCGGCGCCACGATCTTGGAGAAGGTTCCCATGTATAGAACGATCCCTTCCCTGTCAAAGCTTTTTATGGGAGGAATGTATTCATTTCCGGAAAATCTCAGATAGCCGTACGGATTGTCCTCCAGAATCGGAATCTGATATTTCACCGCCAGCTTGTGGACCGCCTTTCTCTTTTCCAGGCTCATGGTGATGCTGGAAGGATTCCCGAAATTCGGAATGGTATAGAAAAAGGCCGCGCCGCCCTTCATGGCTTCCTCCAGCGCTTCCAGGTTCACACCGTCCGGATCGGTTTTGACAGGAACCAGAACTGCGCCGCAGTAGCGGAAGGAATTGGTCGCATTCAGATAGGTAGGATCCTCCACGATCACCCGGTCCCCGGGGCGGATAAAGGCGCTGCCGACGGCAAAAATCGCTTCTGATGAGCCATAGGTAATGACAAAATCATCCTCTCTGGAAGCAACAGTACCGTCTTTGTTCAGGAATCTGCGGATCTCAGGAAACAGGGCCGGATATCCCTTGTGCCCGCCGTACTGAAGCACCTCGCAGCCGTATTTGTCAATAACCCTTGCCGTATATTCCTTCACCAGCTCCAGTGGGATCGCCTCATCGGCAGGCTGGCCGCTGGAAAACAGCACCACTCGGTCTCCCGGCTGCCTTTCCGACTGCACAAGGTCGGTGATCCGCCGGATAATTGAAAGCTTTGCCTGACACAGATTTTCATTAATTTTATAATCCATTTTTCTTTTCCTTTCCCGGAGCGCAGCACATCAGGAATAATCAAATTTCCCGTCGTTCTTTTCCTCCAGCGCCTTGATGGCATGAAATGTATACTCGCAGTATGGCACGGGAATTCCCGCTTCCTTCCCCATCCGTATCATGGCTCCGGCAAACATGTCTATCTCTGTATGCCTTTTTGCCAGCAGATCCTGCAGGGTGGACAGATGTGCATTCTTTCTGCTGCAGCAGGGAGGAGTGTAGTCTCTTGTGGCAATTCCTCTGGCATCCGCCACCGCCATCACCTCGCCCCACAGCTTTCTCGCCAGAAAACTCATATGCTCGCTGTCCTCATAGCAGCCAAGTCCGACGCCCAGCACCGCCTGCGGCAGATTATGGGAAATATTGATCGCATATTTGTACCACAGCTCCGCCATGATGTCCTCCTTCCAGGTACACCTGCAGTCCGTCTGTGCGAACAGATCCAGCACTGCCTGCGCCCTGGGGGTAATCTGGTGGATGCCCTTTTCTCCGAACCACATTCCTCTGGTTTCTTTGGGATCAAAGAAAATGATATTTCCGTTCCGCTCAGATGAGATGCGCATCAGGGAATACAGCATATGCTCCTCTCCGATGGCTTCTCCGATAATCTCCTCGGAATCCACGCCGTTCAGCAGGCTGAGCACCGCAGTCTGAGGCTTCACAACCGTTTTGATATCCTCAAGCAGGCCGGGAAGGGCTCCATATTTGGTGGTGATCAGAAGAAGGTCCACGCCTGCAGCCTCCTCCGGCGTTTTCACCGGATAGAGGAAGCGTTCTCCGTTAATTATCATTCCTTCCTTCTGCAGCCGTTCCTTCCGCTCTCCCCTGGCGATCAGGCAGAGCGTTCCACAGGGCAGGTTTCTCATGCCCCAGAGAAAATATGCGCCTACAGCGCCGGCTCCCATGATTCCCACAGTTCTTATCTCCGTTTTCTTTTCCATAGCCTCCATATCCGTTCTCCCTTCCGCACTTCTGCCCTTTCCTGCAGTCTCCGCATCCGTTTTCTCCGCCTATGCAAATCTGAATTTTCTGCCCAGCGTGTTTACCAGAACAACCAGCAGGTAACAGACGATGAAGTACCCGGCAGCCTCCATGGCATACACCGTGAAAATACCGCCGATGCTCGTTGCGTTCAGCATAACCGTATTACAGGTAAACAGGTATTCGAAAATATTGATGGAAGCCAGCAGGGATGTACTCTTGATAATCGACGTTATCTGAGACATCAGAGACGGAATAATCGCCCGGAAGGTCTGCGGCAGCACGATATACCACAGAATTCCGATAAAATGAAAGCCCTGAGAATATCCCGCCTCAAACTGACCGTGTGAAATGTTGTTCAGTCCGCCCCTGACGATCTCGCACACATACGGCGCAGAAACCACGCTCAGGCTGACGACGCCCAGATTAAAGCCGCCGCCCGTCACGAAAAAACGAAACATCAGAATCCAGAGAAGCTGAGGCGTACAACGGAAAATTTCCACATAAACGGTTGCCAGTATGTTCAGAAAGCCAAGCGTTCCCCTGCAGTAGGTTTTCATCAGCGCCAGTATGGTTCCCATCAGAATGGACAGGGCCGATGCGAGCACTGCAATCTCCAGGGTCAGCTTCATTCCGCTCATCATAAAATTCAGATTATCTGCTGTAAGAACACTTGCCATACTACGCCACCCCCATCATCCTCTTTTTTCTTTTTTTCTTCATTCCGGGATTCCTGGCCGCATTCCGTTCAAATACCCGCACCAGCATCGACAGCGGAAAGCATATGATAAAATACATGGCTGCCGCGATCAGATAACCCTGAAAATATCCGGTATAGCCCACGCTTCTGTCCGCATAGTACATCAGGTCCAGACCGACAACCATGGCAAGAGTTGATGTATTCTTAAGAAGCGCCAGCGTCTGGCTGGTCAGCGGAGGAAGGATCATTTTCAGTGTCTGCGGCAGTATCACATAAAACATTGTCTGATTTCCCGTAAAACCCTGAGACATGGCCGCTTCCCGCTGTCCGCCCGGCACCGCCTCGATGCCGGAACGGATTACCTCTGCAATATAGGCGCCGTGATAAAGTCCTACACCAAATATACCGATCACAAATTTGGAAATCCGGTACGTTCTGGACATATGAAACAACTGCTGAATAATTACCGGAACTCCCACATAGATGAAAAAGAACTGCAATGTTACCGGCGTATTCTGAAAAAACTGTACATAGATTCTGCTGACCGTCTTCAGCACCCTGTTTTCTCCTGTGGATATCAGTCCCAGTAATATCCCTATGGCCATGGCGATCAGCCATCCAACCAAAGTAACTCTCAATGTCATTCCAAACCCTGCCAGGTAATCCGGGAAATCCTGAAAGGAACGCTCCCATCTCCAGGGATCCAGCAAACTTTCCAGCATATGCAGCCACCACCTTTATCCAGATTCTGATTTTCCGAGTTTTCTTCCGCCGGCTTCCGGTCTGCCCTTTTACCGGCTTCACTGCATCGCCGCTTCAACTTCCGCATCTGTCAAGACACCCCACTCCTTCTTCATCTCATCCAGTCTTCCTGACTCCTTCAGATCAGTGATCACATCGTCCATATACTGAGTCAACTCATCATTGCCATGCTTCAGCGCAATGCCGATCTCCTGTACGCCGAAGGCGTCATCCGTCAGCATCAGGGTATCGTCCACATAGGACGCAAGCGCTGAACGGTCAACGGAGTAAGCATCAATCTGACCGGTTTTCAGGGCCGCTACCCCGTCCGTAATGTACTGAAAATCCTGAATCTCATAATTCGCATCAATGTTCTTTTCCGCCGCATATTCCTTAATCAGATCCGCCGTAGTTGTTCCCTGGCCGACCCCAATGATAAAGCCGTCCATATCTGCAAGCGTCGTTACACCGGAGTCCTTTCTCACCAGAAACGTAACGGGCTCCAGGCGGTACTGCTGCGTAAAATTCCAGGATTTCTTCCTCTCCTCCGTAATGGTGAAGGCAGCGATGACGCAGTCCAGCTCTCCGTTATCCAGCAGGCCTCCCCTGGTCTTTGCCGTTACTGAAGTGAATTCCACCAGGCCGTTTTTCTTTGCTTCTTCGGCGGTACAGTCAAAAATCGATGCTGCGATCTCATAGGCCAGATCGATTTCATACCCCTCGTATTCTCCGGTCGAGGTATCTATCATGCCTATGTTTAGCGTATCGGATTTTGCGCCCACCTTCAGGACGCCTGCCTCTCTGACATCCTCTACGGTTCTCTGTGCTGACGAAGCAGAGGATCCGGAAGCTGCGGACGCCTCCGTATTCCCACAGCCGGTCAGAGTTCCCAGCGTCATTACCATAGCCATTATGCCTGCAACGATCCTTTTTTTCATAACGTTCTCCTCCTTCCGCCGCCAATCTGCGGCATTCCAACAAACACTGCGTTCTGCCAGTCTATTTTGATCCATCAATGAAGAATTTTGCTGAAGAAAGCCTTCGTGCGCTCATTTTTCGGATGCTCAAACACCTCCTGGGGCGTTCCCTCCTCCACGATTTTCGCGCTGTCCAGGAAAATCACCCGGTCCGCCACCTGCCTTGCGAATCCCATCTCATGTGTCACGCAGAGCATTGTGATATCCTCTTTGGAAAGTTCCACCATAACGTCCAGAACCTCACCTACCATTTCCGGATCAAGTGCGCTGGTGGGTTCGTCGAAAAGGATGATCTCCGGATGCGTCACCAGGGCCCTGGCAATTGCGACCCGCTGCTGCTGCCCTCCGGACAGATTCTGCGGATAGGCGTCCGCCTTACTGGTGAGCCCCACGCGGGCCAGATATTCCATCGCAGCCTCCTCCGCTTCCTTTCTGGGGATTTTATGCAGCTTCATGGGTGCCAGGGTCAGGTTCTGAAGCACGGTTTTGTGGGGATAGAGATTAAACTGCTGGAACACCATCGCCATATGATCCCTGGACATCTTCACCCGGTTCTTATGGGTAACCAGCTCACCGTCTATGTAGATTTCCCCGCTGGTCGGCTTTTCCAGACGGTTGATGCAGCGGATCAGCGTGCTCTTTCCGCTTCCGCTGGGCCCCAGAATGACCAGCTTCTCTCCCTTCCGGACGGTAAGGTTGATATCATCCAGTACCTGAAGGTCCCCGAATCTCTTTCGTAAATGTTCGATCCTGATCATCTCGTTCGTATTCTCCATACCGATCACTCCATTTCTTTGTGACGTCACGGCTGCCGGTTCGAAAAACCAGAGCTGCATTTTCACGGGCAGCCGAAGGCATAAAAAAAAGACCAACCCTTTCGTCAGCCTCTTCGCCATTTCCTGTATGCTCTGTGATTTTTTCAGCCTGATACCTTTGATTGTTCCACTATTTTTCCGGGCAGTCGCCCTTCCAGTAGATCTCCCTGTGCTCCGTCGGAGTAGAAAACGCAATCAGCGTCTTCGTCTTTCCAAAGCTCTGCAGCTCCCCGATAAAATAGTCCAGCTCCATGGTGTTATGGAACTGACATTCCAGAAGAACCGCAAATTCCCCGGTTACGCAGGTGCACTGCACCACATTCTCGCACTGCTCCACATAGGGATAAAACTCTTTCTTCTGCTTTGGCTCTATGTCCACACAGATAAATGCCTTTGTGTAACAGCCAAGCGCCAGCGGATTGACCCGAACGCTGTAGCCCGCTATGACTCCCTTTTCCTCCATCCGCGCGATCCGCGCTGCCACGGAGGTGGAGGAAAGGAATACCCGATCGGAAATTTCCTTTGCGGAGACCCGGGCATTTTCCTGAAGCATTTCCAGGATCTGATAATCCACATAATCCAGTTCATCCGCATGATTGACGGGGACTCTGACCCGTTCTGCCATTTTTCTTTTCTCCATCAACAGCATCCGTCCTTTCCCGCCCGGCGTTTCCGGCTATCAGGAATAACCGCCGGCCGCTTTCCTGTGAACCGCTGCGGTACCGGCCGCCGCAATTCATGAAACGGATTATAAGAGTCCCGCCTGAAAATGTCAAGCGTACCGAACCAGCCGGCAGGTTATCTTCTTTTTTTTCCGTTTTTCCTTCATTTTGTTTCGAAAGCCGGCATTTTTTCCTGATTTTTTCAACCACGTCTTCTGCCGGCGCCTTTTCCCCTGCGGGACTGCCTCTGCTTTTCCCGCACCTTCCGAAACGGCGTCAGGAAACGGTTGATATGCGCCCCGATCAGGAACAGATAAAAGCAGAAATAAAGCCAGAGCATCAGGATCACGATGGTGGTCAGGCTTCCGTACATGTCAAAGCCGCCGGAATGCCTGACATAAATGGAAAAGCCCCAGGAAAACACGTTCCAGGTCACCGCGGAAAACGCAGCCCCCGGAAGCTGCCATGCAAATCTCAGCTTACAGTTTGGAATGAACGTATACATCAGCGCGAACAGGAGCGTCATCATGCACCAGGAAAAAATACCCCTGAAATGAAGAAGAAAAGCAAACAGATTTTCCATTCCCGGCACATGCCGGACGATCACGGATGCCAGCAGGTTACCGAACACCATGACCACCAGGGAAAACACCACCATGGCCAGGAAAACGATCAGATAAAAGGAAGCAATAAGACGCTGAAGCACATAATTGCGGTCCTCCACCACCCCGTTCATGGCGTTCAGCCCGCGCATCAGCGCCAGGATTCCCTTCCCCGCCGACCAGATCGTCACGATGGCCGTCATGCTGATCATTCCAAAGGTGCTGTCGTAAATACTGTCAATCAGCCCCACGATCAGGGGAGTAATTGACGCAGGAAAAATAGTGGCCGCTGTCAGCAGATCCGACTTCTGCACAAGGGGCGTGGCAGCAAGCACCGAACAGATCAGCATGATCATGGGAATCAGAGAAAGGAAGATGAAAAAAGCCGTGCTCGCGGCATACGCATTCACGTTCGCCCGGCTCATCTGTCTCGCAAACCCTCTCACCAACCGGTATATTTTCATCATAGCGCATTTCCTTTCTTCAGGCTGATTCCTTCATAAAAATAGCTCAGGATCGTCTCACAGTCGCAGCCGCTTTCGGCCATTTCTTTCGCCCCGTTCTGGCTCAGTCCGACGCCATGGCCGAAGCCGCCCCCATACAGGGTAAAGCCCGCCACATACCCATCCTCCGCTTCCGTCTCCAGCACAAAGAAGCCGCTGGGCAGCAGGCTGGAGGGCTGCCATGCGCTGCCGTCCTGACGGATCACGGAAATCCGGGCGTCACAGAGCACGTAACGGATGCTGTGTTCCGTTCTGACCTGAATCGCTGCATTCTCACCCACAATCTGAAGCGTCTGCGCCACCCCGCCGGTACTCCTTTCCGTAATGGAAAGCTCCAGAATCCGTCCCGGATCAGGAGGAGTCTGATTCTCCCAGGCACCGTCCTTTCGGAGAACAGATACGGTGGACGGCGCAGCCGCGCAGCGCTCCAGCACCCGTTCATAAAGAAGCGCCTCATCCAGCTCATCCACCTGATACGTCCATCGGTACCAGGCCTCTCCGCTCTCAAAATCAGAAGGACGCACATTTTTGATAAATGCCGCAAAGCTTTCCTCCTGCATCATGAAATCCGCAGCCGCGATATCCGCCTCGTTCACGGTTTCATCGATGGCATCTCCCTGCGCATCCGCCACGCCCGCCACGTTCACCGCCTTTCCCTGCAGGTAGGGAAAAGTGTCCGGGCCGGAGCCGGACCAGACGCCCGCATCCGTACCATAGCCGCAGGAGGTGGAATAATAGTAGGTATCGGCCAGCTCCTCTCCATAGTAAAGAAGCTCTCCCTTTGTCTCCCGCACCGCTTTGGTGGTCTGCGCATTTTCCAGAATATTATTATAAACCTGATAGCTGGTGCTGTCATCCACATGCGCGCCGTATTCCGGAAGTCCGGCGTGAAGAATCCTTGCGTAAGCATAGGTTCTGGCACAGACCGCCTGAGCCTTCAGCGCCTCCAGCGGATAGGACGCGGGCATTTCGCTGGGCACTACCGCATACAGATATTCCTCCAGCAGAAGCTCGTTGACCACCAGGATTCCCTCATCCTGAAGCCTCAGCTCAAGGCTTCCCCGATAGGACGGCGTTCCCTGGCTTCTCTCCACGCTTAAGAGACGGATCCTTCCGGTAAGGACCTCAGGTTCAATCCGGATGATGGAAGAAACCTCATCTGCCGAACCGGCCCCGGCGCTTCCCGCCAAAGCATCCGCGGAGCCATCCCCTGCAAACAGTCCGCTTTCCCTGTCGATCGTAAGCGTTTCCCCTGCCGGAATCACTGTTGTTTCCTGATTTCCGGATTTCCCGGTAATGACGGAAAGATCACAGTCCGCCGTGAGTGAAACGGTTTCATGAAATATTCCCGCAAAGCCCGTGGTCTTAACCAGTACCCGGATATTCTCCATGGTTTCTTCCTTCACCACAAGCGCCGCCTGCACACAGCCGTCATCGATCACGAAATCCGTGAAATCGTATCCGATGCGCAGATCCTTTGTCTCATAGGATTTCAGTTTTCCGTACAGACGATAGACTCTGATATTATCCGCGAATGGCAGAAAACCGCTTCCCTCCACCTCAACGCCGTTGTTCTCCACCCGCAGAATCTTCCCTGATACCTTCTGTGTTTTCGTCCGGATCTCCTGCAGAACTCCGTCCAGGAAATGCAGATCCGCCACCTGCTCTACGGCCGTATCGGACTGCCCTGCTCCATCGGGCTGCCCCGCTTTGTCAGGCTGCGTTCCATCGCCCGAAACGGGAAAACGGATCTCATAATCGTTCCAGAAGCCAAGAAGGGAATCCTCTCCCGCCTCCATAATCCAGATATTGGAAAGAATGCCCTCCCGCCCGTCCACACTTCTCACCGCATACAGACATCCGTCCCGGCAGACTGCTGTTACGGGCCGGTACAGGAAATCCCTTATCCGGTCTGTCAGGAAGGTATAGGCGCCGTTTTCGGAAATCAGTCCGTTCTGCGCAAGCGCCTCCCCTTCCGCGTCCGTCACCGCCTCTCCGATTCCGATGGGGGTCAGAGTGACATCCTTCACCTGCCCCTGTGTATCATAGACGGCGAGCGCCGCATCAAAAAAATCATACCAGTCCGAAAGGAGCACCGTGTCCTTCTTCCGGTAACCGTCCGGAAGCTCGTATCCGCACTCCGGAAAAAGAGCTGTAATCCGTTCCCAGGCTTCAAAGGTCAGATATCCGTCCTCAGAAGCCGGTTCCTTGGTAAAAATATCCGCCTCTGTATCCGACTGTCCGGAACCCCCTGCCGAAAGCCGCAGGTCAGAAAGCAGGCGTGTCAGATTCTCCGCTTCCCGTATGGCGAGATATTCTCCCTCCGGCCCGGGTGTAAGTATTTCACGGGCTGCAGTAATCAGCAGAAGAAAGAGGAGCGCTGTTCCAATGAGAATCGTCAGGAGCTTTCCCCATCTGTCCCCTTCCCTTCCGTTTCCCGGACCGCTTCCTCTCCTCCTCCGTTTTCTCCCATATCCGGTCCTCTGAAGGCGGGAGACGGCCCTTCTGTTCCTTCTATGATATGCGGCGGACGTCCTGTATGTACGCCTGTATCCGTCTCTTCTTTCCTTTCCTTCCATCCATTCCCCTCTTTGTGAACCAGCTGGCGGACAAACCCTACAAAGCTGAAAAAAGCAGCCGAAATGGCTGCTTTTTCTCTTTTGTATCCCCAAAATGCCGCCTCCCATCTTCTGACTCCTAGCTGACAGCCAGGTGGGTTACCGCAACCGACGCTTCTGCCTTCCCCTGCGCAATGGGGGCCTGACATCCACGCGGCAATATAGGAGTCCCGTTTAAAGTAAATGTAGGTTCAAAACAACAGGAGTTATCGAACATCTCAGGTTACATTTATTATATCCTGAACCTCTGTAAAATACAACAGAAAGTTTTTCCGTCAGATAAAATGCATGAACGGCCCATTATTTCACAGGTCTTGTGGCCTCCTTCAGCCACTCCCGCTCTTCCTCCGTCAGGAGCGGCGCAATTTTTTCATAGACCTTCGCATGATAGGAATTCAGCCACGCGATCTCCTGCGGCTGCATATACTTCGTATCGATGCCGTCCAGATCGATGGGCACCCAGGTGAGGGTATCAAAATACATGAACTGACCGTCTCCGTTTTTGACCCCGTTTCTCGCCACCATCACGTTTTCCGTGCGGATGCCGTGGCTGCCCTCAATATAGATTCCGGGCTCGTTGGTCACGTCCATTCCGGCCTCAATCACCGCTTCAGTCTGGCCTTCCGTAAAACGCCAGCGGATGCCCTGGGGACCCTCGTGCACGTTCAGGATATATCCGACGCCATGACCCGTTCCGCATTTATAATCAATGTTCCGGTTCCACATGGGCTGTCTCGCCAGAATGTCCAGGTTCCGGCCCGTACAGCCATAGAGAAATCTGGCATGGGTGAGCGAAAGCATGCCGATGGCAACTGCGGTGAAATGCTCTTTGATTTCATCGGAAACGTGACCGAGCACGATGGTTCTGGTCACATCCGTAGTTCCGCCCACATACTGTCCGCCGGAATCCACCAGCAGCATCCCTTCCGGATGAAGCTCCTTACATGTCTCGGGATCGGCCTCGTAATGCATCATGGCTGCGTTTTCCTGATAACCGCTGATGGTGGGGAAGGAAAGATCCAGATAGCCGTCGATCTGACTTCTCAGTCCATCCAGGTACGCTGCCGCTGACGCCTCAGTAATTTTCATCTTCCCCACGTTTTTCTTCAGCCAGTATATAAATTTACATACGGCTGCGCTGTCCTTCACATAGACCTTCTCCATGTGGGAAAGCTCCACCTCGTTCTTGATGGCCTTCATCAGCTCGGTGGGATTCTTCCTGTCAATGGTCTCTCCCTTCTCCTGCAGAGTACGGTAAAGAGTATAGCTGGTATTCGCACTGTCAAACAGCACCCTTTCCTTCTCCGTTCTCTCCTTCAGGAAGGAAACCACCTCTCCGTAAGGAAGCAGAGTGACGCCGTATTTGTCCGCATGGGATCTCAGCGCGTCCGTCACCTCACCCTCCTGGATGAACAAGAAACAATCCTTCTTCGTCAGATAAGCATACGAAAGCGCCACCGGATTGCAGGCCACATCCGCTCCCCGGATATTCAGAAGCCACATCAGATCATCCAGCTTGCTTAACAGGAAGGCATCCGCGCCAAGCTCTTCCATTTTGCTTCTCACGTCCTCCAGCTTCTCTCCCGCGGTCTTTCCGCAGATTGCCTCATCCAGCACGGTCACCGGATGGCAGGGAAGCGCCGGCCTGTCCGTCCAGACCTGATCTCCCAGATCCCTGTCGAAGGCAAAACGGATCTTCTTCTCCTGAAGCGCCTTTTCCAGCCTGCGGCCAAAGGCAGTATCCACCACCCGGCCGTCAAAGCCCAGCGTCTGTCCTTCTTTCATATTCTCCTGCAGATATTCCTGAATGGTGGGAACCCCTTCGTCCAGCATGCGGAACAGTTTGATTCCCGTACCGGCAAGCTCGTTCTCCGCCTGGATAAAATAACGCCCGTCCGTCCACAGACCGGCTTCTCTGCTGCTCACCACCAGCGTTCCATTGGAACCGGTGAAGCCGGAAAGATATTCCCTCATTTTAAAATACCGGTCCACATACTCGGAATTATGAAAATCCGCGGTGGGCACCATATAGTAGTCAACTCCCGCCTGTTCCATCACTTTCTTAAGCGCCGCAACGCGCTCCTGAATTACCTGATTCATTTCTTCCTCTTTTCCGCCGCCAGAGGCGGCACTTGATTTCAAAGGAATTT
>ULPS01046027.1_pt1 | contig 22330 bp, 19 predicted proteins | sample 1953711 | NCBI WGS metagenome assembly ULPS01 (sample SAMEA4835635, study PRJEB28245) | human gut metagenome | biome: gut microbiome; material: fecal sample | place: Denmark | collected 2008 | reverse complement strand
CGCTGGTGATGAACCACCGCGACCACCGCAAGATCGTGGTGGTTGACGGCAATGTGGCCTACACCGGTGGCGTGAATCTGGCGGATGAGTATATCAATGCAGAGCAGCGCTTTGGCTACTGGAAGGATGCGGCCATCCGGCTGGAAGGAGCCGCTGTCTGGAACTTTACCGTGATGTTCCTCAATGTATGGAACGCCTTCCGCCCGCAGGAGACCGATTACACCGCCTTTGCGCCCACCCGCCTGCCCGCAGTGCAGGATGGCGTGGTGCAGCCCTACGCGGACAGTCCGCTGGATGAGGAGCCGCTGGCCGAGACGGTCTATCTGGACATCCTCTCTCAGGCCCAGAGATATGTTTATATCTATACGCCCTACCTGGCCGTGGGCGAGGAGATGCTGGATGCTCTGAAAAGTGCGGCCAAGCGCGGGGTGGACGTGCGGCTCATCCTGCCTGGGATCCCGGATAAGAAGCTGGTGTTCCGGCTCAGCCGTTCCTACTATCTGCCCCTGCTCAGGGCGGGCGTGCGCATTTATGAATTCACGCCCGGTTTCCTCCACGCCAAGTGCTATGTCAGCGATGACCGTGTGGCCGCGGTGGGCAGCATCAATATGGATTACCGGAGCCTGTTTCTCCACTTTGAGTGCGGAACACTGCTCTTCCATAACAGCCAGATCGCCGCACTGCGGAAGGATGTGGAGCGCACCCTGCCGCAGTGCCGGGAGATCATGCGGTCCGACTGCCGCACCAATCTGCCGGGCACAGCACTGGACAGCGTGCTGCGGCTGCTGAGCCCGTTGATGTGAACGGCTGCGCGCAGCACGCGGGGAACTTTTCCACGCAAGTGAAACGGACCATTCCATCGCCCGCCCTATTGCCTGCGGCAACAGGGTCCCACCCCAGCGGACACTTGCTTTGGAAAACTCCCGTCGGCTGCGTAATCTTACGCTCTTCTGGACATACTATGGGGCAAAGGCCCAACGGGCCGTGTGGAAAGGGAGCGTATCTATGAATCAGAACCATCGGGCTCTTTGGAGCTGTGCCATGGCGGCGGCGCTGCTGCTGACCGCCTGTGGCAAAACGAACGCCGGGTCAGGCAACTCCGGCAGCATGAGCGGAAGCAGCGGCACATCCTCCGCACAGACCCAGACAGCGGCATGGAAAACCGGTCTGGGTGTGGTGACAGAGGCCACCGATCAGGACAGGGCAGGGAAAATTGAACTGGCGGCGGCCGCTGTCCTGCTGGATGGCGAGGGCAAACTGGAGAGTGTTCTGCTGGACGAGCTGGAAGTGTCTGTTTCGGCGGACAGCACCGGCCATGTGACCCTGCCCACCGACTGGCGCACCAAGCGTCAGAAGGGGGGCGATTACCCGCTGGCCGAGGTCTCTTCCCTGAAAAAGGGATGGGCGGAACAGGCGGATGCCTTTGCCAATTACCTGATCGGCATGACTCCGGAACAGGTCTCCATGCTCAAAGTGGATAAGGATGGCAAGCCCACGGATGCCGACCTGCTGAGCGGTTGCACCATTGCTGTGGATCGCTACCGGGATGCCGTGACCCGGGCCTGCGCCAATGCCAGGGCACTGGGTGCCGCCAAGGGCGACAGGGCCGCACTGGGCATCGAAGCGGTGAACGGGACTTCGGACATCACCGCCACCGATGACAAGGATGTGAATGCGCAGGTGGATGTGAGCATCGTGGCACTGACCACCGATGCGGACCGCCGTGTGACCAGTGCCATTGCGGATATGGCCGAGCCGGCCCTGACGGTGGTGTCGGACGGCGGTGTGACAGCCCCGGACCTCGTCAAGACCAAGCTGGAGCTGGGTGAGGACTATGGGATGCGCGGCGCATCGGCGCTGGGCAAGGAGTGGTATGAGCACAGCGAGGGCTTCTGTGATGCCCTCAAGGGCAAGACCCGCACCGAGATCGCTGGGCTTTCCGGCGGCGATGCCGACCTGAAGGCTCTGTGTACCATTGACATCACCGATCTGCAAAAGGCGGCGCTGGATGCCCTGAGCTGAGGAGGAAACCCTTTTCGGTCTCGCAATCGCGCACCGGCTCTCCCGGATAGGGGGGGGACGGTGGCATTCCGCTGCGTTTTCAGAGAGAAACCCTCTCGCCGCGTCTGGCAGCTGCCGACGCGGCGATTTTATTTTGTCAAATTGCCCGCTTTGCCGTGGTAAAGCAATAAAGATTTGAGCAAACTGCGAAAAATCAGTTTTCCCCCTTGCCAAATGGCAGAAAACGCGCTATTCTATAACCACAGTTTAGCAATTTAGCATGGTAAAGCAATAAAACGAAGCTGCTTGCCACTGAGGGAGGAACCGTATATGAAACGTCTTGTATCCGCATTTCTGGCCGGTGCCATGGCACTGAGCCTTGCCGCCTGCGGCGGTGCCGCTTCCACTTCCACTGCCGCATCTGCTTCGGCCTCTGCTTCCGGCAGTGCTGCCGCATCCCAGGCTGCAGGCAGCGACCTGGATTACATCAAGGGCAAGGGCAAGCTGGTCATTGGCTACACTGTTTACGAGCCCATGAACTACACCGATGCCGATGGCAACTTCACTGGTTTTGATACCGAGCTGGCCACCGCTGTCTGCGAAAAGCTGGGCGTGGAGCCGGAGTTTGTGGAGATCAACTGGGATACCAAGGTCGTGGAGCTGGATGCCAAGAGCATCGACTGCATCTGGAACGGTATGACCCTGACCGATGACATTATGCAGAACACCGCTACCACCAAGGCTTATGCAAAGAATGCACAGGTGGTCGTTGTGAAAGATGGCACCGATTATACCTCTACCGCTGACCTGGTGGGTAAGACCGTGGTTGCCGAGGCTGGTTCCGCCGGTGAGGCCGCCATTGAGGGAGACGAGAACCTGGCACAGGCTGATTACGTTTCCAAGAGCGTTCAGACCGACTGCCTGATGGAAGTTGCCGCAGGCACTGCCGATGCCGCTGTACTTGACCTGACCCTGGCCAATGCCATGATCGGTGAGGGCACTGACTATGCCGACCTGAAGATCGTGGACGAGCTGAACGCCGAGGAGTACGGCGTGGCATTCCGCAAGGGCAGTGATACTGCTGCTGCTGTGGATGAGGCCTTTGATGCACTGAAGGCCGATGGTACCATGCAGGCACTGGCCGATCAGTACGATCTGGCACTGGCCGACTGAATTTGTTGAACAACTCCTTCCGTCATCGCGATGCGATGCAACCTCCCTCGGTGAGGGAGGCTTTTTGTTGCCGATGCGTGAAAGGCTCCCGAGCAGAGGGAATTTTCACCGGCTGTGATGGAAGGGGAATATGGATTCTGAATAAAAAAGGTGTGTTTTTGTGTCTGTGATTCTTATGCGCCTGTCCGGCGCGTTCCTGCTCAATTGTGAGCTCTTTGCCCTGACACTGCTGTTTGCACTGCCGCTGGGGCTGGTGGTCTCGTTTGGCTCCATGAGCCGCTGCAAGCCGCTGGCCGGGCTGGTCAAGACCTTTGTCTGGGTCATCCGCGGCACCCCGCTGATGCTGCAGATCATTGTGATCTATCTGGGCCCCGGCCTGCTGGGCATGAACAACCCCTGGCCCTCTGGTTCAGGCGGACGGATGGTGGCGGCGGTGGTGGCTTTTGCCATCAACTATGCCTGCTATTTTTCTGAGATCTACCGCGGCGGCATTGAAGCAGTGCCCAAGGGGCAGACTGAGGCCGGGCAGGTGCTTGGTATGACCAAAACACAGATCTTTTTCAAGGTGACCTTGCTTCAGGTCGTCAAGCGCATCCTGCCCCCCATGGGCAACGAGATCATCACGCTGGTCAAGGATACCTCGCTGGCAAACACCATTGCCAACAAGGAAATCATTATGATGGCCAAGGAGTATAGCGCAAAGGGCCTGATCTGGCCGCTGTTCTCCACCGCGCTCTTCTTCCTGGTGTTTGTGGGCGCACTGACCATCCTGTTCAACTGGGCTGAAAAAAAGCTCGATTATTTCCGCTGCTAAGGAGGCAGATAGATTATGGCGTTGCTCGAAGCTTCCGGTATCGGGAAAAATTTTGGCGAGACCCATGTGTTGAAGGACATCTCCCTGGATCTGGAGCAGGGTGAAGCGCTGGCGATCATCGGCTCGTCCGGTTCCGGCAAAACAACTCTGCTGCGCTGCCTGAACTTTCTGGAACGGCCTGACACGGGTGTGATCAAGGTGAACGGCGAGACCATGTGGGATGCCGCCGACCCTGCCACTCAGAAGGAAAGCGAGATCCGCAAAAAGCGGCTCCATTTTGGTCTGGTGTTCCAGAACTTCAACCTGTTCCCGCAGTACACGGCCTTACAGAACGTGATGCTGGCAGGGGAACTGCTGGCAAAGGAACGCCCGGAGTATCAGGCAAATAAAAAGGCCATCCACGCGGAGCTGGAACAGCAGGCGAGAGAACTGCTGGCGCAGATGGGCCTTTCGGAGCGGGCCGGCCACTACCCGCATCAGCTCTCCGGCGGCCAGCAGCAGCGCGTGGCCATTGCCCGCGCGCTGGCGCTTCACCCGGATATCCTCTGCTTTGATGAGCCCACCAGCGCCCTTGACCCGGAGCTGACCGGCGAGGTGCTGAAGGTCCTGCGTGATCTTGCTGACCGCAAGACCACGATGATCATTGTCACCCATGAGATGCACTTTGCCCGCGATGTGGCCGACCGCATCCTGTTCATGGATGGCGGCGTGGTTGTGGAGGAGGGCCCGGCCAAACAGCTCATCGACCACCCCCGGGAAGAGCGTACCAGACAGTTCCTCGCACATTATTCAGAATGACCCGAACCGCCCCGGAATGCAGAGACGCACGCCGGGGCGGTTTTATCTCTTGCACTCTGTGGGTGTCTTTTGGTATACTGATAAAAACAGGGGGGCGGAAAAATGACAGTAGCACGGAAACGAGCACTTGCAAACGCAGTGGCATCGGCCCGGATGGAGGGGCTGGAGATCTCAGAGCAGGAAAAGAGAGATTGCCTGCGTTATCTGGATGGAAAAATCGACACTGCGACCCTTGTAAGAGAAGCATTGAAACGTCAGAAAAAGCAGGAGCTATCCCGGAGGTGACGAATGCCTTATACCATCGAAGCGGCTCAGGACGGCTGCTATCCGGGAACGACAGTCCTGGTCAATAAATTTGATCTGCACACGCAAAGAGAGTTGAATGCAGTAGAATCGGTTCTGGTAACGGCCAAAATGATACAATGGGCAGAGAACCCTGGATGTGCAGCATTTGATTTTGAACACTATAAAGTGATCCATCGACATTTATTCGGTGAGTTGTATGATTGGGCAGGACAGGTGCGGATGGTCAACTTGTCCAAAAAAGGAACGCAGTTCTGCCCGGTGGAGGAAATCCCACGGGTGAGTGCGGCGATTTTTAAGCGTCTTGCGCAGAATAATCTTCTTTGTGGGCTTGCAAGAAATGATTTTATCGCTGCATTGGTGGATCTTTATCAACGAACCAACGAGCTGCACCCATTTCGGGAGGGCAATGGGCGGACACAGCGCGTCTTTTTGTCACAGTTAGCAGAAAATGCGGGGTATGATTTGGATTTCACTGCGGTAGATCCGGACGAGTTGATGATCGCAACGATTTATGCGGCGCAGGAAATCGAAGCGCCGCTGCAACAGGCGTTTGAGAAAATCATCCAAAATGTGGAATGACCCGCCCCAGAGTGCAGAGATGCACGCCGGAGCAGTTTTGCTGTACAGAGCAGGTTTGGGCTGCATAACTACATTGCATTTTGTGAATAGAAATCTGAAACTTTTTCACATCTGCGAAAAAATAACGCTTTATGCAAAAACCAGTGATAATCATTTTGGATTTTGTGCTATAATTGAAACACGAATCAGACCCATTCCCGATTTGAGGAGGCTTAACAAAAAATGAAGTTGAAATATGCATTCCAACGTGGTGTTGCATCAGCACTGATCGCAGGGGTTGTCCTTACGGCGGGTCTGCCCGCACTGGCTGCCAGCGGCGTAGAGACTGCGAAAACCGAAAGTGTGGCAGTGGTTCAGGTGGCTTCCCCTTCGGATGAGGGGGCTGCTCAGGACGAATCTGGTGTGGCTGCGGCGATCATCTCGGAGGATGATACGCCGTTGAGCATTCCGGATGAGGAGACCCCGCCTTCGGGCAATGCCGGAACGGGTTTCTGGAGCATTCTGTTCCAGCTGCTGAAGCATCTGGCCGGGAAGCACTGAAAAATTTGAAAAAACCTCTTGAAAATTCATCGCAACCTGATATAATACCCACATGAACAAAAACGTCCTGCCCATTGCGCGGCAGGGCGTTTTTGTCGGAAAAAATTCGTGTGATAAGGTCTGTGATGCTTTCCCAAGGAGGAATGTGCGTATGACGAAAGATATGACGCAGGGCAGCCCGCTCAAGCTGATCCTTGCCTTTGCGGTGCCGCTGATGCTGGGCAGCCTGTTCCAGCAGTTCTATAATCTGGCAGATACCATCATCGTGGGCCGCTTTGTGGGCGTGGAAGCGCTGGCGGCAGTCGGCAGTGTGGGCGGTCTGAACTATCTGGTGCTGGGCTTTGTCAATGGCATTGCCTGCGGTTTTTCCATCCCCATCTCGTGGACATTCGGTGCGAAAGACTATGTGGAGATGCGCCGCTACACCGCCAATGCCGTCTGGCTGAGTGTCTTTTTTGCCGCAGTGCTTACCGTGGTCACAGTGGCCATGACCCGTTCCATTCTGGTCTGGACCAATACCCCGGACAACATCATTGATCTGGCGGACATCTACATCCGCACCATCTTTATCGGCATCCCCTTCACCCTGCTGTACAACATGACCAGCGCCCTGATGCGCGCTCTGGGCGACAGCAAGCGACCTCTGTACTTCCTGCTGGTGGCAAGCTTTCTGAACATCGGGCTGGATCTGCTCTGTATCATCGTCTTCAAGATGGGTGTGTTCGGTGCAGCATTCGCCACCGTGTTCAGCCAGGCAGTGGCCGGTCTGGGCAGCCTGTGGTACATCCTCAAGCATTATAATGAGCTGCGTTGGAACAAAGAAGAAAGCCGCCTGAGCAGACAGCACTGTGTCAAGCTGTGCGGCATGGGCATCCCCATGGGTCTGCAGTGCAGCATCACGGCCATCGGTTCCGTTGTGCTGCAGGGTGCAGTCAATGGTCTGGGCAGTGACATCGTGGCAGCACAGACTGCAGGCGGCAAGGCGGCACAGTTCCTGTCCGTCCCGCTGGAGAGTATTGGCACGGCTATGACCACCTACGCCAGCCAGAACATGGGTGCCCACGACCTGAACCGTGTGAACAAGGGCGTGAACACTGCCCTGGGCATCGGCTGTGTGTACAGTGTGGCATCCTTCCTGATCCTGCGCGTGCTGGATAAGGCGTTGATCGGCCTGTTCCTTGAGAGCAGCCAGACCGAGATCATGGCCAACGCCCAGAGCTTCATCTTCTGGAACAGCGTGTTCTATATCCCGCTGGCGGTCCTTATCATTTACCGCTACACCATTCAGGGTCTGGGTTATTCCAGCCTGGCTATGTTTGCCGGTGTGGCAGAGATGATCGCCCGTGCTATGGTGGGCTTCCTGTTCGTGCCGCTGTGGGGCTATTTTGCCGCCTGCATTGCAAACCCGGTGGCCTGGTTCTTTGCCTGCTTCTTCCTGATCCCGGCGTATATCGTTGTGTTCCGGAAGCTGAAACGGGAAAAAGCAAGACCGCACGCAAACCTGTAAAAATTGAGCCGCTCTTTTGCGAAACCGCAGAAGGGCGGCTCTTTTGTTGCCTAGTAGGGGAGGCCTTGGCGAAGAGGGAAAGCCTCACGCAACGCCAAAGCTGAGAGGTTGTAAAGAGCAGGGCCTGCCCAATTCCTTTACAAATAACACCAAAACGATTATACTATAAATAATTATGTCACAAGGGGGGTGAGGAGCATGGAGCTGGAACAGATCGAGGGAACGGTGGAGGACATTATCTACGAGAACCCGGATAACGGCTACACGGTGTTTGAAATTTCCGGCGGCGGCACGGTCACCGTGGTGTGCGGGATCGTGGGCGAGCTCCATGCGGGCGAGAGCGTGGTCTGCCGCGGTAAATATGAGAACCACGCCACCTATGGCCGCCAGTTCCACGCCCAGGAGTGCGAGACCGATATGCCGAAGGATCTGGAAGCGGTATACGCCTTCCTTGCCAGCGGCTCCCTGCCTTATATCGGGGCGCGCACGGCCAATAAGATCATCGACAAATTCGGCGCGGCGGCGCTGGAGGTGATCGCCAACGACCCCGCCCAGCTCACCCTGATCCCCGGCATCTCGGCGGACAAAGCTGACCGCATCCGGCAGGAGTTCAAGCGGATGTTCGGAATGCGGGAACTGATCGCCTATCTGGCTCAGTTCGAGATCAGCCCCCACCGCGCCATGGAGGTGTTCCGCGTCTTTGGTCCCAGTGCCATGCAGGCCATCTCCCAGAACCCTTATCTGCTCTGTGGGGAACCCCTGCAGCTGGATTTCCGCCATGCGGACAGCATTGCACAGTATTACCACATGGAAGGGGACTGCACCCAGCGGCTGGAAGCGGCGCTTCTCCGTACCCTGCGCCACAACGCGGGCAACGGCCACACCTGTCTGCCCCGTGCGCAGCTGCTGGACACGGCATCCCACTTCATCCAGCAGCCGCCCGAAAAGCTGGCCCGTGCGCTGGACCACTGCATTGAGACCGGGCAGCTTGGCGTAAAGATGCTGGAGGCGGTGCCGTATATCTATCTGCCTGACCTGCTGGAAGCAGAACAGGCCATTGCCGACCGGCTGGCCCTGCTGGCGAAGCGGGAAAAGCAGACGGTGCGGGACCTTGATAAAAACATTCAGGTGCTGGAGCTGACCCAGGGCTTTGCCTATGCGCCCCTGCAGCGGGAAGCCATCCGCAAGGCCATGACCGAAAACTGCCTTGTGCTGACCGGCGGCCCCGGCACCGGCAAGACCACCACGGTCAACGCCATCCTGCAGCTGCTGGAACATCAGGCCGACCGGGTGGCGCTTTGTGCTCCCACGGGCCGTGCGGCCAAACGGCTGAGTGAACTGACCGGCCGCAAGGCCTCTACCATCCACCGCCTGCTGGAGGTGGATTACTCCGGCGGTGTGGTCAGCTTCATCCACAATGACAAGAACCTGCTCAAATGCGATGTGGTCATTCTGGATGAGATGAGTATGGTGGATGTGAAGCTGTTTCAGGCGCTCATTGCAGCCCTGCGGTACAGCTGCCGCATTATCATGGTGGGCGATGCCGACCAGCTGCCCAGCGTGGGGCCCGGCAACATTCTGGGGGAGGTCATCCGCTCCGGGCTGGTGCCCACGGTCTGCCTGAACGAGATCTTCCGGCAGGCTAAACGCAGCCTCATTGTGGAGAACGCCCACCACATCATCAGCAGTGAGCCGCTGCAGAAGGGCGGCAAGACAGACGATTTCTTCTTTCTGGAATCGGACGGCGATGCGGCGCAGAAACTGGTGTGCGATCTTGTCACCACCCGTCTGCCCCGGAGCTATGGCTTTGACCCTGTCAGGGACATTCAGGTGCTCTGCCCCACCAAGCTGGGACCCACCGGCACCCAGGCGCTGAATGTGGAATTGCAGAACCTGCTCAACCCGGAGCAGAAGGGCAAACCCCAGCTCCAGAGCGCCTCCCGGGTGTTCCGGGTGGGCGATAAGGTGATGCAGGTGCGGAACAACTACGAGATCGTCTGGAACCGCATTGGCGGGGAGCAGGGCGTGGGAGCCTATAACGGCGATATCGGCATTGTGGAATCCATCAACATGCGCGACCGCTCCATGGTGGTGCGGATGGATGACCGCCGCCTGCTCTACCCGGCGGAAAACCTGAACGAGCTGGAGATCGCCTACGCCATCACGGTGCACAAGAGCCAGGGCAGCGAGTTCCCGGCGGTGGTGCTGCCGGTGGCGCAGGTGCCGCCAAGGCTCTGCTACCGCAACCTCTTCTACACCGGCGTGACCCGCGCCCGCAAATTGTGCATCGTGGCCGGGCGGCGGGATGTGGTGAACCGGATGATGTCCAATGTCCGGCAGAACCTGCGGTACAGCGGCCTGTGCGAATTGCTGAAAGAGAATCTGCCGCCGGAACAGATGGCGGCAGATTGAAGGACGGCATCCCACAGGGAGGACGGCGAGGTTTGGTCTATACTTTTTTACTGGCTTATGCTACAATATAAATTGATTTGATTTCCCGCCCGAACGGGCATTTACGATAGAAAACAGGGGAGCAGAGAAAGGAACGTTTCATTATGGCACAGAATGACATCGGCATCGATCTGGGCACAACGACCATTATCATTGCACAGGCAGGGCAGGGGGTCGTGCTCAACCAGCCCAGCGTGGTGGCAATGGATACCCGCAAGAACTCCGTGCTGGAGGTGGGCGACAAGGCCCTGGCCATGGTAGGCCGCACCCCCAACTATATTTCCGCCATTTTCCCGCTGAAGGACGGTGTCATCAGCGACCACACCATGACCCGGGAGCTGATCTGCCGGTTTGTGAATCAGGTGTACAGCTCCCACATGGTCAAGCCCCGGGTGGCTGTCTGCGTGCCCGCTGCCATCACCGGCATTGAGAGTGATGCCGTGGTGGAGGCCGTGATGGCCGCCGGTGCCCGTCAGGTCTACCTGATCGATGAGCCCATTGCCGCTGCACTGGGTTCCGGCATCGACATCACCCAGCCCGATGGCCGGATGATCATTGATATCGGCGGCGGCACCACCGATATCGCTGTCCTGTCTCTGGGCGGCAAGGTCAAGGCCACCAGTGTCCGTGTGGCAGGCAACCACTATGATGACGAGATCCTGAAACATGTCCGCAACAAGTTCAGCATTGCCATCGGCCAGCGTACCGCAGAGCAGCTGAAAAAGAATGTCGCCTGCTGCCCCCAGAAAGCTGATTTTGACGAGACGATGGAGGTGAAGGGCCGCAGTCTGCTGACCGGCCTGCCCATCAAGGTGAATGTTTCCACCAGCGACCTCTACGAGCCTGTGATGATGCTGAGTGAGCAGATCGGCACTGCTGCCCATCAGGTGCTGGAAAAGACCCCGCCCGAGCTGGCAGGCGATATCTTCCGCAATGGTGTGGTGCTGACCGGCGGCGGCGCACAGCTGCACGGCCTGCCCGAATACCTGAGCCAGGAGCTCAAGGTGGATGTGACCGTCTCGCCCGATCCCGTGAACTGCGTGGCATTGGGCACTGCTATGAGCCTGGGCCTGAACGATAAGCTGGAGACCGGCTTCCTGGATGCGACCCCCCGCATGGGCCGCCGTTAACCGGGGCCCTGACCCGGCTTGTTAAGAAATTGGAAAAGTTGCAACAAAATTTTGTTCATACTTGTTGAATCAGGTCGGGAAATATTGTATAATATTTTCAAATCGCTTTTTGCGCGCCGGGGCCTGCTCCGGAGTGCGGAGTAAATTATTATTAGGAGGAAGACCATGAATCTGGGTTCTGATGTGGTTATCACCATTACCGGTATCGTGCTGGTGTTTGCCATCCTCGTCCTGCTGATGCTCATCATCATGCTGGAAGGCAAGATCTTCGACGGTATGGCCGCCAAGAAGAAGGCAGCCAAGGAGCCTGCTGCTCCCAAGGCTGCCGCAAAGCCTGCTGCCCCCGTACAGCAGGCTGCTCCCGCCCCTGTGGTGGAGGAAGGCATCCCCGGCGATGTGGTTGCCGCAATTATGGCTGCCATCCATGCCATGGGCAATGGCAAGTACACCCTGAAGGCCGTGCGCCGTGCTGCAAATGGCTGGAGCAAGGCTGGTGTCAACGACACCACCGCACCTTTTTAACACAGGAGGAAAAACATGACACAGTTTATCGATACTCTGGTCGGTATTTTCCAGAGTTCCGGCTTTGCACGGTTCGGTGAGCCGGGCGGCTACCTCTACGCGATCATGATCTGCGTGGGCTGCTTCCTGCTGTACCTGGCCATCGTGAAGGAATTTGAGCCCCTGATCCTGCTGCCCATGGCATTCGGCATGATCCTTGCCAACCTGCCCGGCAGCGGCATTATCCATATGCAGTACTTCGTTGGTGATGGTCTTGAGCACCCGATGTGGGTCGAGATCCTGAACAACGGCGGTCTGGCCGATATGCTTTACATGGGTGTCAAGCTGGGCATTTACCCCCCGCTGATCTTCCTGGGCATCGGCACCATGACCGACTTCGCCCCCCTGATCTCCAACCCCAAGAGCCTGCTGCTGGGCGCTGCCGCTCAGTTCGGTATCTTTGGTACTTACATGGGCGCTCGTCTGCTGGCTGCTACCGGCATTGTGGACTTCACCCAGAAGCAGTCCGCTGCAATCTCCATCATCGGCGGTGCAGACGGCCCTACTGCCATCTTTGTTACCTCCCGTCTGGCACCTGAGCTGCTGGGCAGCATTGCCGTTGCGGCGTACAGCTACATGGCTCTGGTGCCCGTGATCCAGCCGCCCATTATGAAGGCGCTCACCACCAAGAAAGAGCGCACAGTCGTGATGAAGCAGCTGCGCACCGTGTCCAAGACCGAGAGGATCATCTTCCCCATCATGGTCACCATCATTGTTTCTCTGATCGTTCCCGATGCTGCCGTTCTGGTCGGTATGCTGATGCTGGGCAACCTGATGAAAGAGTCCGGTGTTGTGGATCGTATCCAGAAGACTGCCGGCAATGAACTGATGAACATCATCACCATTTTCCTGGCTCTGTCTGTTGGCTGCACCACCTCTGCAAACACCTTCCTGAACAGCCGCACCCTGTTCATCATTGTGCTGGGTCTGATCGCCTTCTCCTTTGGTACCGCTGCAGGCGTTCTGTGCGGCAAGGTGATGTACGCCCTGACCGGCGGTCAGGTCAACCCCCTGATCGGCTCTGCTGGTGTTTCCGCTGTTCCAATGGCCGCCCGTGTTTCTCAGAAGGTCGGCCAGAGCGAGAACCCCTCCAACTTCCTGCTGATGCACGCCATGGGCCCCAATGTCGCTGGCGTTATCGGCTCCGCAGTTGCTGCCGGTATCTTGATCAACATCTTCGGCTAAGCTTTATCTGAACACTGCCGCCCCTCCTGTGCTGTACAGGAAGGGCGGTTTTTTATGTACAACCCTCTTGAATTGTGATATACTTATAAAGTAAGTGATTTTATAGAAGAACAGGTGAAACAATGGCAGCAAGTCTCCAACAGGAATTCTGCGCTCTGCGCGATACCTATATTGAAAAGCAGTTTGGCCGCCTGAACGATATGCAGCGGCAGGCGGTATTTACCACCGACGGCCCGCTGCTCATTTTGGCCGGTGCAGGCAGCGGCAAGACCACTGTTCTGGTCAACCGCATTGCAAACCTGATCCGGTTTGGCTCGGCCCACGGTTCTAGCTGGACCCCCCGTGAGGTGACCGAGGATGATGTCAAGGCCCTGAAAACGGCAATTATGACCGGCACCGATGCGCCCGCCTGGCTGGACGGGATGCTGCGGCAAAATGCTGTTCGCAGTTGGAACGTGATGGCCATCACCTTTACCAACAAGGCGGCAGGGGAGCTGAAAGAGCGCCTGCGCAATATGCTGGGCGGCGAAGAGGGGGACGAGGTGTTTGCCTCCACCTTCCACTCGGCCTGTGTGCGCATCCTGCGCCGCTGGGCAGAATCCATCGGCTATCCCCGCAGCTTTACCATCTATGATACCGATGACTCCCAGCGCGTGATGAAGGCGGTCTATAAGGAACTGAGCATCGACGATAAGTTCTTCCCGATCAAGAGCGCCATCAACCAGATGAGCCGCTGGAAGGACCAGCTGGTCAGCCCGGAGGAGGCGTTGCGCACCCCGGCCCGGGACACCAAGGGAGCCATTGCCGCCAAAGTCTACGCAGCCTACGAGAAAAAGCTCAGGGAGGCAGGAGCCTTCGACTTCGACGACCTGATCTATCAGACCGTGCAGCTGCTGGCGGAACACGAGGATGTGCGGGAGTTCTACCAGAACAAGTACCGCTACCTGCTGGTGGACGAGTATCAGGATACCAGCGTGGCTCAGTTCCGGCTGGTCAGCCTGCTCACCGGCCCGGAAAAGAATATCTGCGTTGTCGGTGACGATGACCAGAGCATCTACCGTTTCCGCGGTGCCACCATTGAGAACATCCTGAACTTTGAGCGCATCTTCCCCGGCACCAAGACTATCCGTCTGGAGCAGAATTACCGCTCCACCTCCAATATCCTGAATGCTGCCAACTGCGTCATCCAGCACAACACCGAGCGCAAGGGCAAGACCCTGTGGACCCGGAATGACGAGGGCGACAAGGTGCAGGTCTACACTGCAGAAAATGAGCAGGACGAAGCCATGCACATTGCGGATGTCATCGGTGAGCACCTGAAAGAGGGCGGGCATCTGGCGGACCATGCGGTGCTCTACCGTATGAACGCCCAGTCGGCCCCCATCGAAAGCTACTTTACCCGCGCGGGCATCCCCCATAAGATCGTGGGCGGCCAGCGCTTCAACGACCGCAAAGAGGTTAAGGACATCCACTCCTATATGTCCATCGTGGCGAACGCCCGGGATGATGTGCGCCTGCGCCGCATCATCAACGAGCCTGCCCGGAAGATCGGCAACACCACCGTCGATGTGATCGCTGACCTTGCCGCCCAGCAGGGCATCAGTATGCTGGAAGTCATCTCCCACGCGGATGCATACGCCAAACTCAGCCGCGCCATTATGCCGCTGCTGAAATTCTGGCAGATCTACGAAAAACTGCAGGAATCGCTGGAAACCAGGACACTGGACGAATTTGCCCAGGATGTCATTGAGGTGACCGGCTACAAGGCCATGCTGGAAGCCGATGCGGCCAAGGGCCACGAGGATGCGGCAGACCGCCTGCAGAACCTGGGCCAACTGGTCAACAACGTCAAAAACTACTGCGACCAGCACGGCGAGGATGCCTCACTGGAAGGCTACCTGGAGGATATCGCCCTCATCAGCGACATTGACAGCTACAACGAGAGCGCTGATCAGGTGGTTCTGATGACCATCCACTCCGCTAAGGGCCTGGAATTCCCCTATGTGTTTCTCATTGGCATGGAGGAGGGGGTGTTCCCCAGCGAGATGAGCAAATACTCCGAGGCAGATCTGGAGGAAGAGCGCCGTCTGGCCTATGTCGGCATCACCCGCGCCAAGAAGGAGCTGTATATCTCCAACAGCGTCTCCCGGATGCTCTACGGCCGCACTCAGCGCAACGAGCCCAGCCGCTTCCTGCGCGAGATCGAGCCTGAGTATATAGAAGAGACCCGCAGCCCGGCGCTGGAGCGCCGTTCTTCCATGGGCTGGGGTTCCAGTTACAGTGATACCGTCCCCGGTGGGGCCTCGGGCTACTCCGGCGCGTCCGGCTGGGGCCGCACTTCCAGCAGCTTCGGCGGCCGCACCGGCGGCAGCTATCTCAACCGGGAATACAATGCCGCTGAGCGCGGCGGTTTCGGCTCCGGTTATGCAGGCCGTGGCAGCAGTGCTTCCGGGTTTGGCAGCGGAAGCAGCGCCCCGCGCACGTCTGGCTCCTCCGGTTTTGGTGTGGGCTATGGCCGCCCCGCGGCCTCCAAGGCAGCGTCGAAAACAACTACCTTTACCGGGAGCCCGGCTTTGAAACCAATGCAGTCTCTTCCTGCTAAAGACTATAAAGTGGGAGACACTGTATATCATAAGGCTTTTGGCCGTGGAAAGATATTGGAGGTTGACTCTAGGCATGGGGATGCAATGGTCATTGTTAGCTTTGAAAGTAATGGAACAAAGAAAATGATGGCAAATGCGCCAATGCTAGAAAAAATAATAGACAAGTAAAGGGTTAAGGCAATGGCAAGCGTTACAGAAATTGTACGAACAGCTAAACAGCCATATGGAGGTTTTATAAAACCATCGCTGTTTAAGGAAGTGAGAATTTCCGATGAAACAGAATTGGCTTTAACAGAAAATTTGTCTCCAGCGACAGTGGGAATGGTTGTGGATTATATGACCCGTTATATCATGGGGGCAAAACTTACAGATGCGTTTAGGATATCGTGCATGGGTGCAATGTATGCTAAAAATTTAGGTTACACAGACGCGGTTGATGTTGCTAAAAGTTTTCTCAGAAAAATAAAGGGACTAGATAATGAATCGATAGTATATGCATGTCGAATGGTATGGTTCGATGCATATTATAGAGTTCCGATGTGGGCTAAGCAGCATGAGAGTAGAGAGAAGAACGATCCTGATGCTCATACTGTTACAAATATTCGCACAATGATAAATCGAAGCGTATCATTTTGGAATAAGTACGGACCACCAACTAAAAATGGCTTTACATTTGAACCGATGCTTGATTCATCTGAAGAAGAAATGAAAGAAATGACGAAAAATGGAAGCTATGGTGGGTATACCTATGATGTTGACCGCGGAGATGGTGATTACTTAACAGAAGATACTTTGTGGGATTATAAAGTATCTAAAAATAAGTTGACAAGTAAAACTACACTGCAATTGCTGATGTACTGGATTATGGGGGTACATTCTGACCGACCAGAATTCAAAACAATTAATAAATTAGGTGTTTTTAATCCACGATTGAATACGGTATATATACTAGATGTAAGCGATATACCGGAAGACACAATTAGAACTGTTGAAAAGAATGTGATAGGGTACGAAAAACCAATGCCAGCACGAATGTCAACCATGAAAATGCTCTTTGAAGAGCCGGTACAAGCCCGGAAAAGAGAATTTGTGACGAATAGATATGAAAAGGGCGACATTGTGGAGCACAAGGTCTTTGGCCGGGGCAGGGTGCTGGCGGTCAAGGCCGCTGCCGGAGACCAGATCGTGGAGATCAACTTTGAAAAGGTCGGCGTGAAGAAAACCATGGCAAACTTTGCGCCGCTGACGAAAATCACGGAGGAATGAGAAAACTATGATGACCGTTCGATTGATCGCACATACCCCGGAACCGGAAAAGGTGGTGGCGGCAGCGGCCAAGCTCTGCTACTCCGATGCCCATATCACCGACCTGCTGGACGGCCTGACTGAGGAGAAAACGGCCAAGTTCCTGACCATGCTCAGCGACCTGGGCCATGCCAGCCCCATTGAACATGCCAGCTTCACCTTTGGCATTGAGGGTGTGAGCCGCACCCTGCTGGCCCAGATCACCCGGCACCGCATCGCATCCTTCAGTGTCCAGAGCCAGCGGTATGTCCGGCTGGACGACTTCCACTATGTCATCCCGCCGGAGATCGAGGCCATCCCTGAGGCAAAGGCAGCCTTTCTTGAGAGCATGGATGAGGATGCGAAGCGCTACCTGGACCTTGCAAAAAAGCTGGAGGACGGCCACACTGCCCGCCTGATGGCGGAGGGAATGCCGGAAAAGCAGGCCCGCGCCAAGGCCTCCAAACAGGCCAACGAGGATGCCCGCTTCGTGCTGCCCAACGCCTGTGAGACGAAGATGGTCGTGACCATGAACGCCCGCAGCCTGCAGAATTTCTTCCATCTGCGCTGCTGCTCCCGCGCTCAGTGGGAGATCCGTCAGCTGGCTGAGGAGATGTTCCGGCTGGTCTACCCGGTGGCACCCCATATCTTTGCCAAGGCCGGCCCGGCCTGTGTCAGCGGCCCCTGCCCTGAGGGCAAGATGTGCTGCGGCAGAACTGCCGAAGTCCGCGCAAAGTATGAGGCCATCAAGCAGGAGGCTGGTGTATGAGCAAAGGCAAGCTGATTGTTCTGGAAGGGCTGGACGGCAGCGGCAAGGGCACGCAGGCCAAGCTGCTGGCAAAGCACCTGACGGTGACGGATCATCTGGTAAGAGAGATCACCTTCCCGGATTATGACAGTGATTCCAGTGCGCTGGTCAAGATGTATCTGGCCGGGCAGTTTGGTGACAAGCCTGACGATGTCAACGCCTACGCGGCATCCAGCTTTTATGCGGTGGACCGCTATGCGGGGTATAAGTCGGATTGGGGCAAGTTCTACGAGGAAGGTGGCATCCTGATCGCTGACCGCTACACCACCTCCAATGCCGTGCATCAGTGCTCGAAGCTTCCGCCGGAGCAGTGGGACACATTCCTGCAGTGGCTCTTTGACTATGAATACCACCTGCTGGGCCTGCCTGCACCGGATAAGGTGATCTATCTGCAGGTTGACCCGGCGGTGAGCCAGCGGCTGATGACTGCCCGCTACCATGGCGACGAGACCAGGAAGGATGTCCATGAAAAGGACACCGAATATCTGGCCCGCAGCCGCCGGGCGGCAGAATACTGTGCCGCACACCTTGGCTGGGATACCGTCCACTGCACGGCAGGGGAGAAAATGCGGAGCATTGAGGATATTCAGGAAGAGGTCAGAACTCTTGCTCTCGCTGTTATTTGAAACAAAAGGAGGCATCCTATATCATGTACCGTTTGATGCAGCCGTCCGATTGGGCGGAGGTGCTGGCCCTGTGGCAGGCCCAGCGCGGCGACACGGAGGAGTTTGTCCGTGGCGCTGTGGAGCGCTTTGCCGGGGTGCAGAATGTCTACGTCGCGGAGGAAAACGACCACATTGAGGCTGTGGCACTGGCTGTGCCGGTGACCCTGCAGGGCCGCCCGGGCAGCTATCTGTTCGGTCTGTGCGGGCAGGGCAGCCTGCTCCTTGCGGGCCTGGTGGATACCCTGTGTGCCCAGCAGAAACTGCGGGGCGCAGGCTTTGTGGTGGCAGTGCCCGCCAGCCCGGAACAATCAACACTGCTGCAGGATAAAGGCTTCCGGAAAGCCTTTGCCTTGCGCTGCCTGCCCCGGGAGGTGGAGCGCAACCTGTGGAGCCAGGCGGAATTCGATTCCGTGACGGCAAAAAAACTCTGCGAGCTGCGGGCAAAATACTGGCCCGACACCGTTCAGCTGCCGCCGGAGCAGATGGGGGAAGTTCTGCGGGACCTGTATTCCCGTGGTGCGACCATCGTGTCCAGTGAGCAGGGCTACGGCATCTATTTCCGCAGGGAGGATACCCTTTACTTTGTGGAGATGATGGCGGAAAATGACCGTGCTGCCGAGGTGCTGATGGAAGCCGCCCGGGAGAAAGAGGTCATTGTGGAAAAGGCTGTCATCACGGTGGGGGCTGCCCAGAATCTGTTCCTGGGCGAGGGAACCCGGCAGGAGTATGGCCTCATCCGCTTTGAAGGAGAACCTTTTGATGTTTCGGAGAGCTACATGCGCCTGATGATGGACTGAAAGGAACGTGGATATGGCAGAGAAACACCAGAAAAAGAAAAAAGGCAGTGCGCTGAAGATCCTGTTGGCCGTACTGTTGCTGCTGGTACTGACAGTCGGTGCAGCAGGTGTGTTTGCGTATAATGAGATCAACGGCAATGGAGGAAAGCCCGGTGCAGAGGTGACCGTCAGCATCCCCCAGGGCAGCGGCGTTGCTGCCATCGCAAAGGAGCTGAAGGAGGCTGGAGTGATCCGTTCGGCCTATCTGTTCCGCTGGTATGTGGGGCACAAGGGTGCCGCCGGAAAACTGCAGTACGGTGATTTTACGCTGCAAACCGGCGGATATTCCTACGATGGCCTGATCACAGAGTTGTCTGCGTATGCCAAGGCGGATTCGGTGCGTCTGACCTTCCCGGAGGGAACCACTGCCATTGCCATTGCCCGGAAAATGGAGGAAGCCGGTCTGTGTACTGCCGAGGAGTTTCTGGAAGAAGCCAACACCGGAGATTTCAGTGAGTACACTTTCTGGCAGTATGTCCCGGACGATGCCGATGCCCCCGACCGCTTTATGAAGTGTGAGGGCTACCTCTTTCCGGATACCTATGAGTTTTTGACGGACGATACCGTGCATCATTATGTTGCAACGTTCTATGCACACTTCGATAAGCAGTTTACGGACGAGATGTACAGGGAACTGGAAAAGCAGGAGCTGACCCTGCCCGAGGTCATCACACTGGCCTCTTTTGTGCAGGAGGAAGCGGGCAACGATCAGGATTCCAATGTGGCGCAGGTGTTCCGCAACCGTCTGGCCGAGGGTTCGCCTTACCCCAAGCTCCAGAGCAACACCTCCAGCTATGTCCAGAGCGATGAGGACAACAACTACCTCTGGAACTGGGTGGCTCCGTATTATGGCGGCTGGGAGGATATCCCCGAGAACATCCGGAATGCCTACGATACCTACACCTGCACCGGCCTGCCCGCCGGGCCCATCTCGAACCCGGGCCTTGCCGCAATCCAGGCTGCTCTGGCACCTCAGTGCGATGAGGAAGTCCGGGACTGCTATTTCTTTGTTACGGACCTTTCCGGCCACTACTATTACGCCAAGACCTATGCTGAACATCAGGCCAACTGCCGGAAAGCGGCTGAAGTCAATCAGAGTTTGAAGAAGTAAGTCTCTCTCAGTCGGCTTCGCTGACAGCTCTCCCAAGGGGCGAGCCAACTGCGACTCCGGAGTCAGGTTTGCAGAAACCGATCCGGTGAGACGGTATCGCGTCAGCGATGACAGAGAGGGTGCTAAAAAGAGAGGACGATTTTATGTTACAGATCCCGGAACTGCTGGCCCCGGCAGGCGACTTGGAGCGCCTGCGTTATGCCATCAACTATGGAGCAGACGCTGTTTATTGCAGCCTGCCGGAGTTCGGTATGCGGTCGGCTCCTGCCAATTTTACGCCGGAGCAGCTGGCCGAGGGTGTGATCTATGCCCATGCCCGCGGCCGCAAGGTCTATCTGACCATGAACACGCTGCCCACCAATGAGGAAGCTGACCGCCTGCCCGAAGCCATCAAGGCTGCTGCTGCCGCCGGTGTGGATGCCTTTATCGTGGCCGATCTGGGCGTGCTGGAAGCCTGTAAGCAGTTCGCCCCGGAGATCGATGTCCACATGTCCACCCAGACCGGCATCACCAACTGGGCCGCTGCGCGTGCCGCTTACAACATGGGTGCAAAGCGTGTGGTGCTGGCCCGTGAGATGAGCCTGCAGGATATCGCCACCCTGCGCGATAAGACCCCGCCGGAGCTGGAGATCGAGGCGTTTGTCCACGGAGCCATGTGCATGAGCATCTCGGGCCGGTGCCTGCTCTCCAATTACATGGCAGGCCGGGATGCAAACCGGGGCCAGTGCGCCCAGCCCTGCCGCTGGAAGTATTACCTGAGCGAGGAGACCCGCCCGGGCCAGCTGTATGAGATCGGCGAAAATGAGAACGGCAGCTATATCCTCAATGCAAACGATCTGTGCACCGCTCCCTTCATCGACCTCATCTGCAAGGCAGGTGTGGACAGCCTGAAGATTGAGGGCCGCGCCAAGACGTTCTACTATGTCGCCAGCGTCACCGCCGCCTACCGCAAGGCTCTGGATCAGTATCTGGCCGACCCTTTCAACGATAACTTTGAGCTGAGCGATGACGTTCTGGCCGAGCTGACCCGTACCAGCCACCGGCACTACTCCCCGGGCTTCTACTTTGGCCGCGAGCAGGCCCGTCAGGCAACCGACAGCGCTACTTATATCCGTGAGTGGGAGTTTGTGGGCACTGTGGAAAGCTGGGAGAATGGTGTTGCCTCCTGCCAGCAGCGCGGCAAATGGAGCCTTGGGGATACATTGGAGGTGCTCTGCCCGGATGGCCGCAGCATCCCGCTGCACCCGGAGTGGATCAAAAACGAGGCAGGGGAGAGCATGGAATCCACCCCCCACGCCATGGAAAAGTACACCATCCCCACCCCGGAGCTGTCCCCCATGAGTCTGCTTCGCCGGAAGGTGGAAACTCTTGACAAATGATTCCAGAAGCAGTAAAATAATAAAGTCAAAATGAACGATGTCCTCTGGCTCTAGTGGTCAGAGGACAGTTGAGGGCTCGTAGCTCAGTTGGGATGAGCGTTCGGTTCGCATCCGAAAGGTCGAGGGTTCGACTCCCTTCGAGTCCATACAGCAGAAAACCGCTCTGTCGTAGCTATACGGCAGGGCGGTTTTCTTGTTTGTAGTGTTCAGCCATCGGGATAGTTACTTCCGGTGCCAATGCGCTGCGGGGGTTTTCCGAAAAATTGCTGGGCAATTCCATCCAGTTGTGCGGTGATCTGCCGGAAATCCTGATTCAGATCCAAGGTGCGTGCACCAATCTGGTTGCCGCCCAAGTTGAACAGGCAATCCGGGGTGATGGCTTCCTGCGTTTTTGCGTAGACCAGCAGCCCGGAAACATTTCCGGTATGGGAGGTGTCCTGATTTTTGACGTAGGTGTAGATCTGATAGAGGTTGGCAGAATGCAGGGTCTCTTTGTTGAAACGCTGCTGCAATGTCCGGCTGTAATACTTGGCATCCAAAATCAGGATTTTTTCATGGAAACGCAGAAAAATATCGGTTTGCATGGCAGGGAGAAACCG
>ULPS01059172.1_pt1 | contig 22623 bp, 17 predicted proteins | sample 1953711 | NCBI WGS metagenome assembly ULPS01 (sample SAMEA4835635, study PRJEB28245) | human gut metagenome | biome: gut microbiome; material: fecal sample | place: Denmark | collected 2008 | reverse complement strand
AAACAGCGGCAGCGATTCTGCGGCAGCCGGAAATACTGCAGCCGGAAGCGCTGCATCTGAAACCGGAGCTGAGACTGGTGAATCAGAGCAGGGAGAAACGGTCTCAGATAAAGGGAATTCAGAGATTAAGGAGTTCACTGCGTTCTTTGCCGTTCCCGGATCGGAGATCAATGATGACAACGAGATCCAGCAGATCATCGCGGAGAAAACGGGGGCAAAGGTGAAGGAAACCTGGCTGACCGGCCAGACTGCTGAGGAAGCGGTTGGAACCATGATTGCAGGAGGAGAATATCCGGACTTCATCGACGGAAGCGACGGCATGCAGCAGCTTTATGAGGCGGGAGCGCTGGTGGCTCTGGATGACTATATCGATGATTATCCGAATATTAAGGCATATCTGAGCGATGCACAGTGGAATAAGCTCAGAAGGGATGATGGTCATATTTACTGGATTAACCAGTTCAGTGCCATCTATGAAAAGGATATGACCACCACCCATAATGACGAGGCGTTCTGGATTCAGACGAGAGTGCTGGAATGGGCAGGTTATCCGGAGATCAGAACTATGGATCAGTATTTTGATCTTCTGGAGGATTACATGGAAGCAAATCCGACCATGGAAGATGGAACGGAAAATATTGCCTATACCATTCTCTGTGAGGACTGGCGTTATTTCTGCCTGGAAAATGCGCCGCAGTTTCTGGATGGATATCCGAACGACGGATCCGTAATCGTGAAGGATGGGACCACGATTGTGGATTATAATACGACACCCACGGCAAAACTGTACTTTGGCAAGCTGAACGAGGAATTTAAGAAAGGTATCGTGGATCCGGAATCCTTTACCCAGACTTATGATGAATATATCGCAAAGCTGTCTACGGGGCGCGTGCTCGGCATGATCGATCAGTGGTGGGATTTCGCATATTCAGTCAATGACTCTCTGAAGATGCAGGGGCTTGAGGAACAGGGCTGCAATTATGTACCTCTTCCGGTCACGATTTCCGAGGATGTGAAAAATCAGTGGCATACCACGGGACTGAGTGGAGATAACATCAATGAAGGCAGCGGACTGGCCATTACGGTGAGCTGTGATGACGTGGAAGGAGCGCTTCAGTTCATCGACGACCTTCTCAGTGAAGAAATTCTGAATCTGAGAAACTGGGGAGTAGAAGGAGTAGACTATCTGGTGGATGACAACGGTCTGTTCTATCGTAACGATGAAATCCGCAGCCGGGTCGCGGATACCGCATATAAGGCTTCGCATCTGTGCACTTATTCTTATTTCCCGAATTATACCGGAATGAGCAAGGACGGCATCAATGCGGCGACTCCCGCGGAACAGCCTCAGGAATTTCTGGACAGCCTGCCGGATAACGTGGCAAAATGTCTGGAAGCATACGGCTGCGCTACCTATGTGGATATGCTGGGAAACAACGATATTCCCGGAATATGGTATCCGATGTATTCCTACAGCAGCTCTATGACAACCGCTACTCCCGGCGGACTTGCATGGACAAAGATGGGAGAACTGAAGCATGAATGGCTTCCCAGAGTTGTCATGGCGGATGACTATGACAGCGCATGGGAGGAATACATGGATGCATACGCCGCCTGCAAGCCGGAGGATTTCCTGAAGGAAATGCAGGAGGAGCTTGACAGAAGAATAGCAATGACCGAGTAACCGGAGGTGAAAACGGGCAGCCGGACAAAACAGAGGGTACGGCTGCCCGATTTACGGCATGCGGGAGGTAATCATGGCTGCGATAACAAAGAAGTCCGGCGCTTTCGGAAAGAACAGGAAAATCACCTGGAAAGAGGTGAAACGGCAGAAATTTCTGCTGCTCTGGAGCGCTGTTTTTGTAATATATGGTTTTATTTTCTGCTATCTGCCACTGGGCGGCTGGATCATGGCTTTCCAGAACTACAAACCGAAGGATGGGCTGATGGGGTCCCGGTTTGTGGGAATGGCAAAGTTTCAGCAGCTTTTTTCAGACGCAACATTTCTCCGTGTGATCAGGAATACGCTTGCCATGGGGATTTTGAATCTGGCAGCAACATTTATCATGGCAATCGTATTTGCAATTCTGCTCAATGAGGTGAGAACCGTATGGTGGAAAAAAACGATTCAGACCATTTCCTACCTGCCTCATTTTCTTTCCTGGATTATCGTGACGGGGATTTTGCACGATGCTTTGTCCACAACAGGAATTGTCAACGAACTTCTGGTAAAGGCGGGAATCCTGGACACGGCCATTAACTTCTTTGCCTATCCGAAATACTTCTGGTGGATTGTTGCCTTTGCAAATGTCTGGAAGGAAACAGGATGGAATGCCATTATCTATCTGGCGGCGATTACATCCATTGACCCTTCTCTGTATGAGGCGGCGTCCATTGACGGAGCCGGCCGCTGGGCGAAAATCTGCCATATTACACTGCCCGGCATCAGGCCTACCATTATGATCCTGCTTTTGATGAATGTGGGGAACGTTCTGAACGCCGGATTCGAAGTACAGTACCTGTTAGGAAACGGCCTTGTACAGAGCGTTTCCCAGACCATTGACATTTATGTACTCAAATGGGGAATCAGCCAGGGAGACTACTCCATGGGTACTGCCGCAGGTATCTTCAAGAGCGTTGTCAGCATCGTCCTGATTGTGCTGGCAAATCAGATCGCGAAGCATATCGGCGAGGAAAGCTTATTCTGAGGGAGGCCTGATTTATGAGAAAAGCGAAAGAACCGGAAGCAAAACAGATGAGATACAGAGCGTCGCTTCCCGGTGTCATATTTGTTGGACTGAATACTTTATTTATGATCTTTTTCGTGGTGATCACCCTCTATCCGGTGCTGAATACGCTGGCAATATCTCTGAACGATGGAACGGATGCGCTGCGGGGAGGAATCCATCTGATTCCCCGCAAATGGACTCTGAACAATTATAAAACGGTGATCCAGAAAAACAACCTGATTACGGGTGCCTTCATTTCCGTGTCCCGTACCGTGGTCGGCACCGTCAGCTCGCTGGCGGCAAATGCCCTGCTCGCCTTCATTGTCAGCAGAAAGCGTTTTTTGTTCAGAAGAGAACTGTCCCTGTTCTGGGTGATTACCATGTATGTTAATGGGGGGCTGATTCCCGTGTTCCTGCTTTACAAGAGCCTGGGACTGACCAACAGCTTCTGGGTGTATATCATCCCGGGGATGGTGAGTGCATTTAATGTGCTGGTAATCCGGACCTATATGGAGGGAATTCCGGAAAGCCTGGAGGAATCTGCTCAGCTGGACGGGGCGGGTTATATGAAGATTTTTATAAAAATCATTTCTCCTCTCTGCAAGCCGGTATATGCGACGGTGGCCCTGTTTGCAGCGGTGGGACAGTGGAATTCATGGTTCGATGCCATGCTGTATAACCGGATGAGTGATCAGTATACAACCCTGCAGTATGAACTGATGAAGCTTTTGTCCTCTGTGACGACACAGGGAGCCAGCGCGGAGTCCATGAAAAATGCGGCATCTGCAACGGGAGCCGTAACACCTGCCTCTGTCCGGGCGGCGGCAACCATAGCAACCATGCTCCCCATCGTTTGTCTGTATCCTTTTCTGCAGCGCTACTTTGTCACGGGAATGACGATCGGCGGAGTGAAGGAATGAGAAAACAGGAAAATTTTTGAGCACAGGCGGGATAATGCGTATGCCGCCTGTCTTTTTTGTATGAGCCGCTGGCCGGCGGACAGTAATATCACCTCACAGAAGTAAAATATCTGGCGCTTCCTTCAAAGTTCAGCTATAATAATCTGAGAAGCTTCAGAAGGGAGTATGTCAGCATGAACATCGCAGTCTGCGACGATGAGGAAATACAGCGGAGCCTCTTAAAGGGGTATCTGGAAGCGTGGGCCGAAGCGGGCAGCCACGCTCTTTGTATTTCCCTGTTTTCCACAGGCAGACAGTTTCTTGAGAGCCTGAAGAAGATACATTTTGATATTGTGCTTCTGGACATCCAGATGCCGGATATGGACGGGATGAGCGCGGCAAAAGCGCTGCGGGAGACAGATGATCAGATGGGGATTTTTTTCGTGACAGGTTACGAGGATTATCTGGTACAGGGCTATGAGGTGGAGGCCTTCCGTTATCTGATTAAGCCGGTATCGGAGGAGAAGCTCTGGACGGCACTGGATCAGTTTCTGAAGAAGAGAGGCGGGCAGAAGCGCATTCTGATGGCGGAGACGCCGGAGGGCATGCGGCGGGTGGACGCGGAGAAAATCTGTTATATGGAAGCCTTTGCACACAGCTGCGAGCTGCATACCCTGTCTGAATGCATCACCGTAAAAAGCGGCATTTCTGCCTTGGAGAAGGAAGCGCTCCGGCTTGGAATTCCTCTTTTCCGGTGCCATCGTTCCTATGCGGTCAACATCGCGCAGATCAGGGCGATCGAACGGGAGGCGGCCCTGCTTTCAGACGGAAGCCGGATCCCGGTGAGCCGGAGGCTGTATCAGGAGCTGAACCGTCGTTTTATCGATTATTTCCTGAAAAGGGAGAGGTGAACGGAACTGTTATGACAGGATGGATCATTGGAGGACTTGCGCTTTTTGCGGCCGCGGACGCGGTCTTTCTTTTGTTCTGGGTGCCCCGTCTGGTGGACCGGAAGCTGGAGCACTTTCAGAGCGACCTCATGGACAGGCACTACGACGAGGTGGAAAACATGTATCGCACCATGCGGGGCTGGCGGCATGATTACCATAATCATATCCAGGCCATGAAGGCCTATGCTGAGCTTGGAAAATATGAGGAGCTGATCGCCTATCTGGGACGGCTGGATGAAAATCTGTATCAGGTGGATACGGTGATAAAGACCGGAAATCTGATGATGGATGCCGTTCTGGGAAGCAAGCTGGGACTGATGAAAAAACGGGGGATACGGACGGATGTGACGGTTCATGTGCCGAAACGGATGAAGCTGACGGATATGGAGCTGTGTGTGCTGGTGGGAAATCTTCTGGACAACGCCATCGAAGCCTGTGAAGAGGTGGAAGAGGAGGAAAACCGTTTCATCCGGATCTATATGGACACCCTGCAGGAGCAGTTTTACCTTTCCGTCATGAACGGAATGAACGGCAGGGCACAGCGGAAGGGGACGGGCTTTGTGAGCAGCAAGCGTCCGGGCGGTCTGCCCGGCTTCGGCCTGCAGAGAGTGGACCGGATTGTGGAAAAATACGGCGGCTTTTTAAACCGGCAGACGGAGGAGGGGGTATTCGCCACGGAGATTATGCTGCCCCTTGCCGCCGGAGGCGGAGAGCGGGAAATCCGCGAAAAAAACGGCACGGAGAGAAAAGAAGATGACTGACACAAAGACTGGATATACGACGCTGCTTCTGGATATGGATGGAACCTTTCTGGATTTTGAGGCGGCGGAAAAAAGCGCATTCAGGACGGCAATGATCCGGCATGGCTATCCGGCGGGAGAGCGGGAATACGCCGTGTATGGAAAGATCAACCACGGGCTCTGGGAGGCGTTTGAACGGGGCGAGATCGATAAGCCCACGCTTCTTTCCACCCGGTTTGGAAGGCTGTTTGAGGCGCTTGGAATCAAAGGGGACGGAGCGGCCTTTGAACGGGAATATCAGGCGCTTCTGGGAGAGGGTGCGCAGCTGGTGGAGGGAGCAGAGGAGGTGCTTTCATACCTTGCGGAAAGATATGCCCTTTACGTGGTTACGAACGGTGTGGAACGTACCCAGAGGAACCGGCTGCGCCTGTCGGGGATCGACCGGTTCATGACCGGCATTTTCATTTCCGGGACGATCGGCTGGCAGAAGCCGCAGAAGGAGTTCTTTGACTGCTGTTTTGAACGGATTCCAGGACTGGACAGGAGCCGGACACTGATCATCGGAGATTCCCTGACATCTGATATTCAGGGCGGCTTCAACGCCGGTATCGACACCTGCTGGTTCAACCCTAAGGGAAAGAAAAAGCCGGAGGGCTTTGGACGGACATGGGAGAAGGAAGCGCATCGGGATTTTGAAATCGGCAGCCTCTACGAGCTGAAGGAGCTGCTGTAGGAGCAGTCCGGTTCCGCCTGCGTCTGAAGATAGGAAAGAAACAGCCGGGCAACGGTGGAAAGCCTGGCTGTCTGGCTGTGTACCGCCAGAATGCTGGAAACCAGCCGGTCATCCTGAAGAGGATGAATTTCGGTCCGGGAATTTCTGAGAAAGCTTCTGGAGGAGGCGGGAATGACGCCTACGCCAAGCCCGCAGTCCGCGAGTCTGGCCGCTGTTCTTGCGTCGTCTCCCAGACAGAAGCAGGAAAGGGTCAGGCCGTCCTGGGCTGCGGCTTCGGTGAGCGGCTTTTCCCACCGGCGGTACAGAATGAGGGGGAGCATGGCAAGCTGTGTCAAAGAAATGCAGTCCGTCACGCACCCTGCTTCCACAAAGAACCGTTTCTCCCCGACGGCAAGAAGCGTTTCCCTGCAGAGAGGAACGGAGACCAGATTTTTCGCCTCGAAGGGAGTACGGATGATGGCAAGGTCAAGAAGATTCGTGTGGAGCTGTTCCAGCAGCTGATAGGTATTGGCCTCAAACAGCTCGAAGCGGACGGCGGGGTTCTGTGCATGAAAGCCCTGAATCCATTCCGGAAGCAGGCTGCTTCCCACGGAAGAGATCACGCCGAGGCGCAGGGCGCCCGTAACGCCGTCGCGGCAGTCGATGAGCTCTTTCCTGGTTATATCCGCCAGCTCCAGCAGGGTCACAGCCCGCTCATACAGAAGCCGTCCGGCCTCGGTCAGGATAATTTTTCTGGGGCCCCGTTCAAACAGGAGACAGCCAAATTCTTCCTCCAGCTGCTTCATCTGCGCGCTCAGAGGCGGCTGAGACAGATTCAGTTTTCTTGCGGCGCCGGATATGGTGCCTTCTTTTACCACCGTGACAAATTCGTTAAGCTGTTTCAATTCCATGGCATTCTTTCCTTTCCCGTCAGGATGATGGTCGGTTCTCCGGAACTCAGTAATATATGAAAAAAATATGGAAACCATACCAATATCATAATTTTCATATACCAAAATCTATGATACGATAAGAAACAGATACAGGCAAGTCCAATCCTTCTGAAGGACTGGTAAAGCCGAACTGGAGGTAGAAACGAGTGAAAAAGCTGCTCATTTATCTGAAGGATTATAAGAAGGAAACGGTTCTGGCGCCGCTGTTCAAGCTGCTGGAGGCTTCCTTTGAGCTGTTCGTGCCGCTGGTGATGGCGGCCATCATCGATAACGGCATCGCCAATGGGGACAGAGGTTATATCGGCCGGATGTGCCTGGTGCTGATCGCGCTTGGCATCATCGGGCTGACCTGTTCCATCACGGCGCAGTATTTTGCGGCGAAAGCAGCGGTGGGATTTGCCGCACAGATGAAGCACGCCCTGTTCGCCCATATCCAGAGCCTTTCCTTTACGGAGATGGATACGGTGGGAACATCGACGCTGATCACCCGGATGACCAGCGATGCCAATCAGGTGCAGAACGGTGTGAACATGGTGCTGCGTCTGTTTCTGCGTTCCCCGTTTATCGTGTTCGGCGCCATGATCATGGCCTTTACCATCGATGTAAAATCGGCTCTGGTGTTCGTGGCGGCCATCCCGCTGCTTTCTCTGGTGGTGTTCGGCATCATGATCATCACCACGCCCATGTACCGGAAGGTGCAGGGCGGTCTGGACAGGGTGATGGGCATTACGAGGGAAAATCTGACCGGAGTGCGGGTACTGCGCGCTTTTAATAAGGAAGAAAGTGAGATCAGGCGTTTTGAGGATACCAATAACATGCTGGCGCAGATGCAGAAGGCGGTGGGAAAGCTTTCCGCGCTGATGAATCCGGTCACCTACATCATCATTAACGGGGCCGTGATCGCGCTGGTCTGGACCGGGGCCTGGCAAGTGGAAAACGGGGTCATCACCCAGGGCGAAGTGGTTGCCCTGGTTAACTATATGTCCCAGATTCTGGTGGAGCTGATCAAGCTGGCGAATCTGATCGTCACCATCACCAAGGCCATCGCCTGCGGAAACCGGATTCAGAGTGTCTTTGAGCTGCAGTCCAGCCTGACGGACCCTGCGGAGGACGTAAAGGACACGTCCGACGTAAAGGACACGGCCGCAGGAGAAAAGAATGACGGGACAGTCACCTCTTTTGACGGCAGAAAGCCCGCGGCCGGCAGGACCGCCGTTCCGGCCGTTTCCTTCGAGCATGTGTGTCTGACCTACAAAAACGCGGGAGCGGAATCTCTGACGGACATTGACTTTAAAGCCTGGCCCGGCCAGACCATCGGCATCATCGGCGGAACCGGCTCCGGTAAATCTTCTCTGGTGAATCTGATTCCCCGATTCTATGACGCGACGAAGGGAAGGGTTCTGGTGGATGGCAGGGACGTGAAGGAATATCCGCTGGAGGAACTTCGGGGAAAAATCGGCATGGTGCTCCAGAAGGCCGTGCTGTTTCAGGGAACCATCCGGGAAAATCTGCGATGGGGGAAGGAGGACGCTTCCGATGAGGAACTGTACCGGGCGCTTGAGATCGCCCAGGCAAGGGATTTTGTGGAGGAAAAGGACGGCGGCCTGGACGCGTATGTGGCTCAGGGCGGAAAGAACCTGTCCGGAGGCCAGAGACAGAGGCTTACCATTGCCCGCGCTCTGGTGAGAAATCCTTCCGTTCTCATTCTGGACGACAGCGCGTCCGCCCTGGACTATGCTACGGACGCAAGGCTCCGCAAGGCCATCCGGGATATGGAAGGCGGCCCCACTGTCTTTATCGTATCTCAGCGGGCGGCTTCCATACGGCATGCGGATCAGATCATCGTGCTGGATGACGGCGAAGTGGCGGGAATCGGCACCCATGAACAGCTGCTGGAGGAATGCGCGGCCTATCAGGAGATTTATTACTCCCAGTTTGAGAAAAGTGCGGCAAAAACAGGCGCTGAGAATCGGAGGTAGACATGGCAAAGGAAAAAATGGATCGTTCCAGACAGAAGGACACCTTCATCAAGGTGCTGAAATATATGAAGCCATACTGGTTTTATCTGGCACTGTCTCTGGTGCTGGCGGCGGTAACGGTGGCGCTGACGCTGTATCTGCCCAAGCTGACGGGCTTTTCGGTGGATAAGATCATTGAACAGGGAAGGGTGGATTTTCCGGGAATTCTGCAGATTTTAAAGCTGATGGCGGTGACCATTCTGATTACGGCCGTCGCCCAGTGGATCATGAACATCTGCAACAACAAGATGACCTATGAGATCGTTCGTGACATCCGGAATGAAGCCTTCCGGAAAATTGAGATTCTTCCATTGAAATATATTGACAGCCATTCCTACGGCGAGATCACCAGCAGGGTCATCGCGGATGTGGACCAGTTTGCGGATGGTCTGCTGATGGGATTTACCCAGCTTTTCACCGGTGTGATGACCATCCTGGGAACTCTTCTTTTCATGCTGACCACAGATGTGGGAATCACGCTGGTGGTGGTGCTGATCACGCCGCTGTCCTTCTTTGTGGCGGGCTTTATCGCAAAGCGCACCTTCACCATGTTCCGGGTTCAGTCGGAGACCAGAGGGGAACAGACCGCTCTGATCGATGAGATGATCGGAAACCAGAAGGTGGTACAGGCCTTCGGTCATGAAAAAAAGGCCATGGAGCGGTTCGATGAGATCAATGAGAGGCTCCGCGCCTGTTCCCTGCGGGCAATTTTCTATTCCTCCATCACCAATCCGGCCACCCGTTTTGTCAACAACGTGGTGTATGCGGGAGTGGGCCTGGTGGGCGCCCTGTCCGCGGTGGCGGGGCGGATCAGCGTGGGCGACCTGTCCTGTCTGTTAAGCTACGCCAACCAGTATACCAAGCCCTTCAACGAGATTTCCGGCGTAGTCACGGAGCTGCAGAACGCCCTTGCCTGCGCGTCCCGGATCTTTGAACTGATCGAAGAAGAACCCCAGGTGCCGGAGAAGGAGAACGCAGAAGTGATTTCCGAACGGGAGGGAGGCGTACAGGGAAATGTGGAGCTGTCTCATGTATATTTCTCCTATACGGAGGAACAGAAGCTGATCGAGGACTTCAACCTGAAGGTTCAGCCCGGCCAGCGGATCGCCATCGTTGGCCCTACGGGCTGCGGAAAGACCACGCTGATCAACCTGCTGATGCGTTTTTATGACGTGACGGGCGGAAAAATCTGCGTGGAGGGCTGCGACGTGCGGGATGTGACGAGAAAGAGCCTGCGGGAAAGCTTCGGCATGGTGCTGCAGGATACCTGGCTGAAATCCGGCACTATCCGGGAAAACATCGTGATGGGAAAACCGGACGCCACGGAGGAGGAAATCATCGCGGCGGCGAAGGCCTCCCACGCCCACAGCTTCATCAAGCGTCTGCCGCAGGGGTATGATACGGTGATTACGGAGGAGGGCGGCGGTCTCTCCCAGGGACAGAAGCAGCTTCTGTGTATCACCCGCGTCATGCTCTGCCTTCCTCCCATGCTGATTCTGGACGAGGCTACATCATCCATCGATACCAGGACGGAAATGCGGATTCAGTCGGCTTTCCTGCGCATGATGAAGGGGCGGACCAGTTTTATCGTGGCTCACAGGCTGTCCACCATCCGGGAGGCGGATGTGATTCTGGTGATGCGGGACGGCCACATCGTGGAGCAGGGCCGGCATGAGGAGCTTCTGGAAAAGAAAGGCTTCTACGCACAGCTTTATAACAGCCAGTTTGCGGTATAAGAGAAAAAGGCTCTGAAGTAAAAGAACAGCTGTTTCGGAGTTGCGAAACGATATGAAAAGCGGTGGGATGCAGATTTCCCCCGCTTTTCTTCATTTAGGGAACAGGCCTGAACAGCCATCTGAAGAACATGCCCGAACAGCCATCTAAAGGCAGTTCATTGGAGCGAGTGGTAATTGTTTTGGCAGAGAAAATATTATATATTAAAAATGATATGTTTCGTAAAAACAGTTCTTTTGATATGGAGAAGGAAAGGCTGTCAGCCATGAATAATATTCTGTTGGAAAATATCAGATGCATAATTACGGGAAGCTACAGGGAGGGAAAGACAGACCTGAACACCCTGTCAAATCCGGCGCTGATCCGGGTGGACCGCCGGACGGTGACGCCTTCCCTGAAAGGCGTACCGAAGCTTCCGGAAAGGCAGAAAAGAGCGGTGCGGAGGTTCTACCGTCCCTATGTCCGGCGGATGACGGACCGCTATCATCGGTATTATACATCGAAAAACGGCGTGTTCCGTCCGGATTATCTGCCGGAGGAGCTGTATGTGACGCAGGTGGACCGGTATTTCAGTGACAGGCAGGAGGCCCGGTTCCTGGATAACAAGTGCTATTATTACCGGCTTTTTTCCAATGTAAAGCAGCCGGAGCTCATCGGAATGCGGATCGGCGGAAGCTGGCTGGATGGCCGGCTTCTTCCGGTCTCTTATGCGCATCTGAAGAAAAGGATGCAAAAGGAGCAGGAGCTGGTAATCAAACGGGCTGTCAATTCCCAGGGCGGTTATGGCGTTCACTTTTTAAGCAGCAGAGAGGTGGAAAGGAAGCTGGATGAGCGGATCAGAACGATTCCCTGTGACCTGGTGATCCAGCGTCCGGTCCGTCAGCATCCGGACCTGGCGCGTCTGCATCCGGAGTCCGTGAATACGCTCAGAATCGTTTCTCTTCTGACGCGGGAAAAGGTGAAGATCTATGCTGTATGTCTGAAGATCGGCGTGGGAAAGGAGCGGGTGGACAACGGCTGCCACGGGGGGATCTACTGCGGCGTGAGACCGGACGGGCGTCTCAGAAAGCTGGGCGTGACGGACGATGGGCGGACGGTGGAGCGTCATCCCCAGCTGGGATATCGGTTTGAGGAACAGAGGGTTCCCTGCCTGAAAAGCGCGCTGACCCTTGTACGCCGTGCACATCCCTTTATGGGCCGGTTCCGGCTGATTTCCTGGGATATTGCCATCGATGAAAAGGGGGAAGCCGTTCTGATCGAAGCGAATCTTTCCCTGGGAGGCATCAATGACGTTCAGATCTGTTCCGGCCCCCTGTTCGGCAGGGATACGAAGAAGGTGCTGGACGAGGTATTCCGGAACCGGAGGAGAAAATGGAACATATGGTTTTAAAGAAGGGGACGGATATGCCGGATGAGAGAGGCATGGTGAGGGATGATCGTTTTCTGCGCCGGGAATACCTGAGAACGCTGATCCCTGTCATGTTTTCCGTCCTTGCGGGCACGATCAACACGCTGATCGACAGCGCGTTTGTGGCCCAGCGGATCGGAAACGATGCGCTTGCGGCGGTGAATATGTGCGGGCCTCTGTATCAGGTGATCTGCACCCTGGGTTCCCTCCTCGCCGGAGGAGCATCCATCCTTTCCTCTCAGGAAGCGGGTAAGGATGAGATGGAAAAAAGCAGAGTGTATTATCATACCGCCCTGTTTCTGGGGCTCGTTCTGGGCGCGGCGGCAACGGCGGCAGGCATTCTGTTCTGTGATCCGGCGGCCCGTCTGCTTTCCCAGGGAGGAGAGCTTACCGGCTACGTCCGGGAATACTGCTTCGCCACCTTCGCGGGACTGATCCCTGTCGTAATCGCCTACATTCCTCTGTATTATCTGCAGCTGGAGGGCAGGGGCAGGGAAATCATGGTCATGATGGCGATTGTAATCGGTGTCGACGTGGTTCTGGACTGGGTATTCCTGTACCTGTTTGATTTCGGAATGGGCGGAGCGGCGGCAGCCAGCGTGCTTTCCATGGCGGCCTCCTGTGTCTATGGCTTTGCGGCGCTCCAGGGAAAGCATTCCGCCTACCGGTTTGATATCCGTCTCATGGGAATCCGGGGCTGGAGAGAGCTCGTAACCTGTGGAAGTCCGGTGGCGGTAGGAAATCTGCTGGACGCCGTCAGGCTCTTTTTGCTGAATGCGCTGGTGCTTGCCGCTGCAGGCGCGAAAGGAGCTGCCATCTGGGCGGTGCTGAACAGCCTGTCTGAGCTGTCGCTGTGCATTTCCTCCGGCGTGCCCCAGGCGGCCGGACCGATGATCGCAGTTTTCTATTCGGTACGGGAAAACAGTGGAATACGGATTCTGATGCGGCTGCAGATGAAGGTGGGAATGGTTCTTACGGGAGCGTTCGTTCTGGCGCTTCTTCTGTTTCACAGCGGGATTCAGGCGCTGTTCGCTCTGCCTGAGCCCATTTTCCTGCCGCTTCTGTGTCTGGGTATTTCGCTTTTTTTTGAACTGATCTGCAGCGTCTGGAGCTCTTTTTTCAACTCCACGGATCAGATCCTGCTCTCCAACGTGCTGATCGGAATGAAACGCTTTTTCTTTCCGGCGGTTACGGCTCTGGCTCTTGCTGTCAGCGGCGGATGGCTGTGGGCATTTCTTCCGCTGAGCGGTGTGCTGTCGGTGATCGGGAGCGCTGCGGCAGTGGGCTGGAAAGCCCTGCGCAGTCAAAAAACCTCCCATCCGCTATCCGGCCTTCTGCTGCTGGACGATTATCTGGAGAGGGAAGGGCTTGTGCTGGATTTTTCAATTGAACCTACAGAGCAGAAGATCTGTGACGCAAGCGAACGGATCAAGGTTTTCTGTACCCGCAATCACATGGACCGGAAGGGCACCAACCGGCTTGGTATGGCGATTGAGGAGCTGCTGGTGGTGATGAAGGAAGCAAATCCGGAGATGAAGAGCGTGGATCTGCGGGTGTTCGCTCTGGAATCGGAGACGGGCATCCGGATCCGCAGCGCGGGGGAACGCTATAACCCGTTTGAAATGGCTCAGGATGGAGAGGATCTTTTCTATCTGGGCGTGACCATGCTTCAGAATATGGCGGAAGAAATCAGCTACAGCTATACGCTGGGGATGAACACCCTGTATCTGAGCTTTTCAGAAAAAGGGGAGGAAAGGAGCCGGATGGAATGACGGAAACGGCAGAGGAATCATGGCTTGCGGACGCGTGTGCGCGGGCTGTGCGGATAAATGAAGGCAATCTGCTTACGCTGCTTTCGGACAACAGGAATACGGAATTCGGGAAAAAGCACAATTTTGCCTCCATCCGTTCCCCGGAGGAATATAAAAAGGCGGTCCCTTTTTCCACCTATGAAGAGGTGCATACGTATGTGGAACGGATGAAGGCGGGAGAGAGGGATGTGCTGACCGTCTATCCCATCGCCGGATTCTGCAGGACCTCGGGAACGGAAGGAACGCCCAAGTATATTCCCGTATCCACAGCTGCTCTGGAGCGCTATTCGGATAAAATCGAATGGTACAAAAACCGGGCGCACAGGCAGGCGGGCGGAAGACGGCTGTTCGTGAACGGCTTCCGGGTTGGACTCGAACAGAAAAAGGAAGAGTATCTGCTGTCCGAGCTTTATTACAGGAATCTGTTTCAGAAGGGGCTTCTGTCCTTTTCTGAATTCGCGGGCGGACAGGAGACGCTGTTCTGGCAGAATGGACATGATATGCTCTATGGAAAGGTGTGGACCGCTCTCGCATCGGAGGATATCACCACCCTGGAGTCCATTTTCCTCTATGATCAGCTCCTTTTTTTTCAGTATCTGCAGAAGCACTGGAGGAGCATTCTGAAGGCCATGAAGGCAGGAAGCATTCCGGACCGGATCCGGATGCCGGAGGAGGAGAAGGCCGTTCTCCTGAAGCTTCCCGTGAGTCCGGAGCGTCTGCGCAGTGTGGAAGCGGAATGCGGGAAGGGATTCGACGGAATCGCAAAAAGGCTGTGGAAGGGCCTGGTTCTTTCCAGCGGCATCAGCAGCGCAGCCTTTGAAACGGAGGACAGCGGTCTGCGCAGATATCTGGGAGACGTACCCGTATACTATTTTGCCTACGTGGCCTCCGAATGCCATATGGGAGTGGCTCTGAGACCGGAGGAATGCCGTTATGTGATGCTCCCGGAAAGCGCCTTTTATGAATATCTTCCCTGGAGGCAGGACGGGGAGAGCGGGACGGAGGAAACGCTTCTGCCGGAACAGGTTCAGAAGGGCGGGCTTTATGAGGTGGTGCTGACGAATTTTTCCGGTCTGTACCGCTACCGCCTGGGAGACGTGATCCGGGTGGTGGATTTTCTGGGAGAAAGCCCTGTTGTGGAATTTGTGCTGCGCAAAAACCAGTTTCTGAACGTGGCTGGAGAAAAGATGAGCATCTGCCAGGCGGAGCAGGCTGTCCGGAAACTGGTACGGCGGTATGGGCTTCCCGTACATCGTTACTGTATCGGACAGCTTCCCTGGGAATCTCCTTCCTGCTACGGCGCTGTGTTCGAGTGGGAGGAGCGGGAAAGCTCCGGAAACGAGCCGGATGCGGGATTGGCGGCAAGGCGGCTTGACCGTGCGCTGGAGGAACAGAATCTGGATTATCAGGACGTCAGGAGGCTCGGATTTCTGAAAAGACCGGAGGTTCTTTTCCTGGGGGCGCAGGAGTATGATGCGTTTCTGGAGGAAAACGGGCTGACAGGAGGACATAACAAGCCCCGTCACGCGGCGGGCGTGATCCGGGAAGAGGTATGGAAGAAGTGGAAAGAGAGACAGAGAACGTGATGACAGGAGAGAAAAAGAAGAAAAGGAGCTTCCGGTTCGGTCTGGCTTTTAAATTTATTGTGGGCCTGTGCGTCGCCGGAATGTGCATCATGGCAGCGACAGCTGCGGTGGGTGTCGTCACCTACTGGAATTCCATCGCAAAGCAGTACAATGAGATGGCCTATCAGGTGGCTCATACAGCGGAGAGCTATTTTACGCCGGAGGAGCTCGCCCGGTATGCGGACGTGGTCTACCGTTACTGTACAGGCCGGACGGGAAGAGAAGAGATCGATGAGATCACGGAAAGCAGCCGGTATCAGCAGATCCGGACGCAGCTGGATGAGCTCAGGGCTTCCATGGAGGCAAATGATATTTTTGTGTTTGTATTCGATATCGATCTTCTCCGGAATTTTGACCAGGAAGCCTATGACAGCATGGAATGGAATCCGATCTATTACATTTCGGACAGCTATCAGGTAGAAGAGGATCAGTTTTCCATGGGAGATAAAAGCTCCGTTCTGCAGGAATACGTGAATGACTGCATTCAGGCGTATGAAACCGGTGTACATGCAGATAATTATTTTATTTCGGAGGGAGAATTCGGATACAATACCTCTGCCATGTATCCGGTGGTGCAGGATGGAAAAACGGTGGCCTTCATCGGCGTGGAAATTCCCATGTCAACTCTCCAGGGAAATGTGAGAAGTTATCTGTTCCGGGTGGCTCTGGCAGGAAGCGCTGTCACCCTGCTTCTTCTGGCGGCGGCCACCTGGGCGCTGATGCGCACTCTGATCGCTCCGGTGAAGCAGGTGGCGCAGGCGGCCAATCTGTTTGTGGAGAACGACAACATGATTTCGGATACTCTGAGGAATATCCGCACCGGAGATGAGGTGCAGATGCTTTCGGAGAGCCTGCTGAAAATGGAACAGGATATCAACGCCTACATTGAGAATCTGACCAGAGTGACGGCGGAAAAGGAAAGGATCGGGGCCGAGCTGGACGTTGCGGCCAGAATCCAGGCAAACATGCTTCCGAGCATATTTCCGCCTTTCCCGGACAGGAAGGAGATTGATATCTATGCAACCATGACGCCGGCCAAGGAGGTGGGAGGAGATTTTTATGACTTCTTCCTGGTGGATGACGATCATCTTGCCCTGGTGATGGCGGATGTGTCCGGAAAAGGCGTTCCTGCCGCCCTGTTCATGGTTATTGCAAAAACGCTCCTGAAAAACAGGGCGCAGATGGGCGTATCGCCGAAAGAGGTGCTTGAGAGCGTCAATAACCAGCTGTGTGAAAATAATGAATCGGAAATGTTCGTTACGGTATGGTTCGGGATCTATCAGCTCACCACCGGAAGGCTGGTGGCGGCCAACGCAGGTCATGAATATCCGGCGATCCGGCGTGGCGGAAGCGGGTTTGAACTGTTTAAGGACAGACATGGTTTTGTGCTCGCCGGAATGGAGAACAGCCGCTACCGGGAATATGAGCTGACTCTTGAACCGGGTGAGGCGATTTTCGTCTATACCGACGGCGTGGCGGAGGCAACGGATGCGCAGAATAACCTCTTTGGCACGGACCGGATGCTTCAGGCCCTCAACAGACGTCCGGAGGCTTCCGCTCAGGAAACGCTTGCCCGGGTGAAGGAGGAAATTGACCGGTTTGTGGGAGACGCGCCTCAGTTTGACGATATCACCATGCTCTGCCTGGTGAACAGAAATGAAACGGGAGACGGGAAAAAGGAGGCCGGAGAATGAAGGAAATCACCCTTGATGCGACCATTGAAAATATTGAAAAGGTAACGGAGTTCGTCAATGAGCAGCTGGAGGGCTGCGGCTGCCCGATGAAGGCACAGATGCAGATCGATGTTGCCATCGACGAGCTGTTTGGAAATATCGCTCATTATGCTTATCAGCCAAAGGTGGGAGCCGCAACCGTGCAGGTGGAGACAGAGGATGCGCCGCCTGCCGTGACGATCACCTTCATCGACAGCGGCGTCCCCTATGATCCTCTGAAAAAAGAGGATCCGGATGTGACGCTTTCCGCCGGGGAGCGAAGTGCAGGGGGACTTGGAATCTTCCTGGTGAAGAAGACAATGGATGATATTCTCTATGAATATAAGGATGGAAAGAATATTTTAAAGATCCGGAAAAATTTCTGAGGTCACTCGGTCTGAGGGGCCCGTTCCTTCATGAGAAGTTCCAGCAGACATCTGGTGGCGGCGCCGAGGGGACGGCCCGGATCGCGGACCAGACAGACGTGACGCAGAGGGATCTCCTCTACCAGCGGGATGGAAAACAGCTTTTTCTGTTCCAGAGCGTCAGCAACCAGTCTTTCCGGCACAAAGGCGAGCCCGAGATCGTGCATGGCAACCGGCAGCAGCAGATCCGCGTTCGCCATTTCTATATCATAATGAAGCGTCAGACCGTGGGCTGCAAAAAAATCCTCATAAAAACGGTAGGACATGGTGGAGCCGGAAAGTCCTGCCAGAGGATACTGCTTCAGGTCGGGAAGACGCATGGGCGTGCTGCACAGATGGGCAAAACGGGGACCGCCCACCAGAACGCTTTTAAACGGACGCAGACGGACGGACACATAGGGCTTTTCAATCTGAAAGGGCGTGGGGATGACGGCGAGATCGGTTCGTCCCTCTTTCATGTCGGAAAGCACCTGGGCCGAAGGGCCGTTGCTGATGCGGATCTTCACATCCGGATGCTCCTTCTGAAACCGTGTGAGCAGGTCAAGCAGCAGGCAGTGCAGAGCTGTTTCCGTGGCGCCGATACTGACGGAGCCTCCGTGCAGCCCCAGAGAAAGGCCGAGCTCCTCCTCCCCGCGCAGAATACGTTCGCAGGCGGGAGCCACGTAGCGGTATAACAGCTTTCCCTCCGGCGTGAGCGTGACGCCGTGCCTGGAACGGATGAAGAGACGGCAGCCCAGCTCGCTTTCCAGATTCTGGATGCTCCTGGTCACGGAAGGCTGGCTGGAAAGCAGCACATTGGCGGCTTTTGTAAAGTTACTGTATTTGGCAACATAATAAAACACTTTATAGTAATCGAAGCTCGCGTTCATGGGAAGTCCTCTTTCCGTATTGACTTTAGATATGTTATTTTGGCATAATACTCATATCACATTATTATTTTTCAATATGTTTTAACCATAGTATAATACGCCAGGAGCAAATTGAAAAGAAAAACAAAAGGAGAAAATGTGACAGCACGGACCTTTGATTCGTACAGGAGGTATGGAGGATGAATACGGATACTGTAAAAGCGGCCGGCACTGCGGACGGGTCGTCGGAACAGTCCATAGGAGAGGTTCTGAAACGCCTTGTGGACGTGGAAGAGGCGGCCAGCCGGATGAAGGATGCGGTAGAGGCCAGAAAGAAGGAACTTTCTGCTGCTGCGGACGCGAGAAAGGCGGAGTTCGACCGTCAGCTCGCGGCACAGATGGAGGAGCGTTCCCGCAAGCTGGAGGAACGTCTGGAGAAGGAGAAGCAGGAAGAGCTGGAAGGGCTTCTTCAGAAGACGAAGCAGGAGCTGGACGGGCTTCAGCGCAAGTATGATACGGAACATGAAAAGATAGCGGATAAAATTGTGGAGTCCATCAAGGGCGTGAGGGTTTAAGCATATGAGTTTATTTCGTTACAGCGGTCTGACCGCCAAGGTGAGGGCCATGAGCGGTAAACTGCTTACTCAGGAGGATTTCCTCCGGCTCGGAAGCATGGCGAATGTGCCCGAGGTAATCGCCTATCTGAAGAAAAAGCCTTCCTACGAGGCCCTTCTGGAGAAGGAGGACGAAAGAAATCTGCACAGAGGACAGGCCGAAGGGCTCATCATGCAGTCCCTGTTCGTGGATTTCGCCCGGCTGTACAGGTTTTCCAATCTGGAGCAGAGGCGCTTCCTCAACGGTTACTTCATGCGGTATGAGATCAATTTTCTCAAAGCCGTCATCCGCTCCATTCTGACCCGCGGCGAGCCGCTGACGGATACGGAGGAGTACCGGGAGATCTTCGAACGGCATTCCGCGATTTCCCTGAAGCAGGCCGTGAACGCGGACACCATGGAAGGGCTGATTGCGGCGCTGTCCGGCACGGTCTACAGGAAGGTGCTCGCCGATGTGTACGGATCCGCCAGACGGGAGCTGTTTGATTATGAGCTGGCCCTCGATCTGTTTTTCTTCCTGAATTACTGGAAAATGGTAAAGAAGGAGCTGAAGGCGGAGGACCAGGAGGCCATTGCCCAGTCTGCGGGCGCGCAGATCGACGCGGTGAACCTCACCTGGATCTACCGGGCAAAAAAATATTACGGGATGTCAGCAGCGCAGATTTATGCGCTGATTGTGCCCATCCATTACCGGCTCACCAGAGAGCAGGTAAAACGGATGGCAGAGGCGGCTGATGTGAACGAGCTTCTCGGAATCATGGAGACGACAAAATACGGGCGTTTCCTGGAAGGAGAGGACAACCCGAAGCTGGAGCGCTGCATGGATGCCATGCAGGAAGCGGTGCATGAAGTGCTGCTTCGAAAAAAGCCCTATTCGGCGGCCTGCCTGGATGTCTATCTGTACCGGAAGGAGCAGGAGGCGCATAAAATCATCACAGCGATGGAATGCGTCAGATACGGTCTTCCTTCTGAAAAAATCAGAGAATATCTGGCATAAGCGCACAAACCTGCGGTTCATGCCGAAGAATGACAGACGTCATTCTTCCCTTTAATTGAAATGCCGCCTTTGGCGGCAGGAAGGGGAGTGTACGAACCTGCGGTTCGTACCGAAGAATGACAGACGTCATTCTTCCCTTTAAATGAAATGCCGCCTCCGGCGGCAGGAAGGGGTACGGAAACGAATGATAGAAAAAATGGAATTTTTGAGTATCATCGGTCCCAGGGATCAGCTTGACCGGGTAACGGAAAAGTACCTTGGGAAATACGAGATACAGCTTGAAAATACGGTGGGTGAGCTGAAAAATCTGAAAAACATCGTGCCCAATTCAGAGAGCAATCCCTACCGTGAATGGATCGGAAAAGCCCAGGAGGCCGCGGCGATCGTCAATGGAGACGCCAGGCCGGGAGCGCAGGCGCAGAACGGAAAGAAGAAGACCGGGGCTGCCGCATTGTCTCCGGAAGAGGCGGTGGAGGTTGTGAAGGCGGCGGACGGCCTCATGGAGGAAAGCCACAGGCAGAAAACAAAGCTGGAGGCGGAGCTGAAAAAGAAGCGCGGACTGCTGGAAGCCATCCGCCCCTATCTGAACCTGCATTTTGAGCTTTCCAAAATTCTGCACTTTGAATATGTAAGATTCCGCTTCGGAAGACTTCCGATCGGATATTATCAGAAGCTGAAGGATTATCTGCAGGAGGATGACTGCACAATCTTTGAAAAGTGCAGGGTGGACGAGTCCTATGTGTGGGGCATCTACTTCGTTCCGGCCTCCGAGGCGAAGAAAGCGGATGCGATCTACGCTTCCATGCATTTCGAACGGATTTTCATCGAGGACGCCTATCAGGGTACGGTAGACGAAGCCTGCCAGACGCTGGAACAGGAAATTGAGGCGCTGGCAGGGCAGGAAAAGGCGCTGGATGAGAAGCTTGCCGGAGATCTGAAGAAGGACGGGGACAAGATCCTTGCCGCACAAGAGGTGATTGAGACTCAGTCCTCCCGCTTTGATATCCGCAAGCTCGCAGCCTTCACCCGGTCGAAGAATGAAACCTTCTTCATCCTCTGCGGCTGGATGACGAAGAAGGATGCGGAAAAGCTTGGAAAGGAGCTGGAAGCGGATCCTGAGCTGTTTGTGACGCTGGAGGAAAATCCGGACAGAAGAATTTCCACACCTCCCACCAGATTGAAGAATCCGGCGATCATCCGTCCCTTCGAAATGTTTGTCCGCATGTATGGACTGCCGAATTATAACGAGTTTGATCCCACGTTTTTTGTGGCGCTCACCTATTCCATCATTTTCGGTGCCATGTTCGGAGATGCGGGACAGGGCCTCTGCCTTGCTGTCGGCGGTTTCCTGCTGTACCGCTTCAAAAAGCTGAACCTTGCGGCGATCATTTCCTGCTGCGGTATCTTTTCCACAATTTTCGGCTTCCTGTACGGAAGCGTGTTCGGCTTTGAAGATGTGATACCGGCTCTCTGGCTGCGGCCAACGGAAGCCATGACGACACTTCCCTTCATCGGAAGGCTGAATACGGTATTCGTGGTGACAATTGCCATTGGTATGGGACTGATCCTTTTGACAATGATCTTTTCCATCGTAAATGCCTTCAAATCGAAGGAATACGGCAAGGCGCTGTTTGATACCAACGGAGTGGCAGGCCTGGTGTTTTACGGAGCCGTCGTGCTGGTGGTGGTTCTGTTTATGACGGGAAATCACCTGCCTGCGGCAGCTGCACTGGTAATCCTTTTCGTTGTGCCGCTTCTGGTCATCGCCTGCAAGGAGCCGTTGACCCGGCTTCTGGAAAAGAAAAAGGCGAACCTGGAGGAAGGCCCTGTCATGTTTGTGGTGCAGTCCTTCTTCGAACTGTTTGAGGTCTGCCTGAGCTATTTCTCCAACACCCTTTCCTTCGTCCGTATCGGTGCCTTCGCGGTGAGCCATGCGGCCATGATGGGAGTGGTGCTGATGCTGGCGGGAGCGGAAAACGGCGGTACGGGAAACCTGCTCGTCATCATTCTCGGCAATATCATCGTCTGCGGTATGGAGGGCCTGGTAGTTGGCATTCAGGTGCTCCGTCTGGAATATTACGAGTTCTTCAGCCGTTTCTATAAGGGAGACGGAAGAGAATTTAAGCCCTACATGTAACAAACAACGGAAAAAAGGAGAGCCGCCCGGAGAGCGGCAGAACAGGAGTCCGGCACGAACCGCAGGGTTCGCGCCAAAGAACGGCTGACGCCGTTCTTTCATGAATGAAATGCCGCCTGAGGCGGCCAGAACAGGAGGAAAAAAATGAAAGTATTATTATTCGCAGCACTGATCGCATGTATCGTGGTTCCCTTCCGCGTATTCTGTAAGGGAGAGCAGACAAAGAGCAGATATAAGAAAACGCTTGCCTTAAACGGCGCGATGTTCTTCGGCCTGATGCTGGCAACGGGCGTGATGATGTTCGGCGGAAG
>ULPS01015074.1_pt1 | contig 22712 bp, 26 predicted proteins | sample 1953711 | NCBI WGS metagenome assembly ULPS01 (sample SAMEA4835635, study PRJEB28245) | human gut metagenome | biome: gut microbiome; material: fecal sample | place: Denmark | collected 2008 | reverse complement strand
CAAGCCCGGTGCTCTGCTGGAAATTCTCAATGTTTTCTACCAGAACGATATAAATCTTTCATATATTGTTTCGCGTCCGTCAAAAATAAAATTCGGAGATTACAATTTTATTGTGAATTTTGACGGGCATATTAAAAACCCGAAAATCTTGAATACGCTCAAAGAAATTAAACAAAAAACAACTTTTATGCGATTTTTAGGTTCTTACGAAAAGTAGCTTCAACCTTGACAGAATTTGAAAATCCATAGTATAGTTGTATATCGCGCTTATAAAAATAGTTCGTCAAATTTGTCAGAAAGGCAAATATGACAAGTTCTTTAATTCCATATTCATTTACTCCCGGCACAAAGGCGAAAGCTCAGGAAGTAAACGCAAACTTTATTGCGTTAGCTGAAAAAATAGAAACTAACGCAGAAACGATTGAAGAGAATAAATCAACTGCTGCCGCTGACACTGCAAAATGTGCAAAGAAAGACGGCAATGAAACATATACAGGTACAAAAACTTTTAAAGACGGTACCCCTGTGGTTTTACAGCATCCAAACGCAACCGTCGCTTCACCGCCCGAAACGGTTTCAAATATAGTTCAAGATTTCCAGGACGCCTCTGGCGCTAGAACAGGTTGTCTTTATAATTCAATAACCCAGAATGGAGAAGTTCTGTCCCAATTACAGGTAATTAGAGGCAGCGTATATAACACTTTAGGCCTTGGTATTGATGCAGCAAATAGAAGTACGCTTACACATAATGGTAATCTTTTACGTTATGTAGATTACTTTTTTGCAAACGAATGGGGCTGGTGTAGAAAATGGTCAGACGGCTGGCTAGAGCAAGGCGGTATTATACCGGACTTTGGATCTTACAGTTCAATAGTCTTAAGCTTTTTCAGACCCTGGCTGCATACAGGTTACTCAATATTTGTAATTCGCGGGGGGTATATTGCTGACGGCACAAGATCAGATTTTGGAATTATTTCTATGTCAACAGTCAATTGCAACATTGGTATGGCCCCCGGTTCTCTTGGCGGGTTAGGCCGCTGGTACGCATGCGGTTGGGATAGTACGGCACAATAAAGCTAAACAAATAAAAACAAAGGAGTAAAAAATGGATTTTGAAAAAAAATATACAGATGACGATTATGCAAACAAAGCTTGTGAAGCAAACGCAACCGGCAAAATTCTCTATGTTCTTGTGACGGAAGAAGAAAGCGACGGCGCAAAGAAAAAAGTCGGAAATCTTGTCCTTGCAGAACCAGGCTATTACGTTTGCTATGAAGCTAATTATACAGATGGCACAATTAACGAAAATCTTGAAGCGGAAAAAGCCCAAAAAGAGCGCGAACGTATTGATATGCTAAGCCTTACAGCAGCGGATGTTGAACGTGCGATTTACAAGGTCAAAGGAATGGACTTTGATGATGTTATTGCGGCGGTTGAGGCAAAAAATCAGGCCGGAACAGATTTAGAAGACGATACTTCAGCAGGAATTGATATTAAAGCGTTAAAAATTGAACTCAAAGCAAATAATTTTTTCAGAGGCAACCCGTATATTGAAAAAGTCGGACAATTACTTGGATTTACAAGCGAAAAACTCGATAAATTCTTTGAAACAAAGGATGCTGAAGAATTAAGATAAAGCATTTAAGAGGCAGTTATTCTGCCTCTTTTTTTATTTGGCAAAGTGGAATATATTAATAATAATTCAATAAAACAGATGATTGCAAAAATTATCAGTTTTGTTAAGTTTAAGGTGAGGGCAGGCCCTTGGCACTTCTTGCCTCTGATAGCACGAACTTGAAATTTGTTAGACTAGCAGAGAAAGGGGGTGGTAAGATTGGAATTCAGTGTAACTGAAAAAGCGCTAGTAATCATTTTACTGATAGTACTAGCACTTAAAAACAATCGATAGGGCTTTTATTGTGCGGAGTGCAATCCGCACGCCCTTTTTTATATTATAACCTATTTTTTTGAAATTTCAAGTGACAAGTTGATAATATAGGATTAATCTTTTTTTATGAATTCTATTTTGTAACCCAGAATGTCAGCGAGAATATAGGTTTCTTTGAGTGAAAATGTTTCTCTTTTTAACTTGCCGATAAGGCTGTTCAATGTGTATTTTTTGCCAGTCTGCACAGACATTTTTTCGCATAAATCGGTTAATGTCATACAGTTTAGCGACAGTAAAGATTTTACAATTGCTCTGATATTATTTTCCATTTTTTTTAATCTTTTTTAATAAACTCTATTTTGTAACCAAGAATATCTGCAAGAATATAGGCTTCTTTGAGTGTAATACTTTCCCTGTTTATTTTGTTTGACAGACTCCCTGCAGTGTAGACTCGTTCTGATTTCTCGGTCATTAATTGTGCCATTTTTTTTATGGTTATTGCATTTAATTTCAATAGTGATTTTATGTAATTTTTTATATTCATTTCTATATTATAAATCAGCCTTGACAATTCGCGCCAAATATTATATAAATAATACATTATTGTGTTATTTAAAATAATAATGTGTTAAATTGTAAATTTTAGGATAAAAACAATGGACATCCAAAAACTTGACAACTGCTATCGCGACGCAATGGAAATTTCTGATTTGTTCGAAATTCTCAATATCTATCTTGAAAATTATCAGGATGAAATCCCGATTGCCTCAAAAATTATTACGCTTACTAATTTAATTCATCACAAAAACGAAAATATTGTCGATAATCTTGATGATATAGTTTCAGAAGAAAATTTTAAAAAACACGGATGGTAACTAATAATTGTTGTAAACCCATGTTTTTGATACAATATTCTCACAAGGAGAGAAATTATGGTTGATATAAGAGAAGAATTTATAGAACAGGCAAAAAAACTTGCTCGCGGAGCAGAGGTTTTGCCGGGCGGAATTGAAGAATTAGCAGTTAAATTACAGCACGCAAAAGATACAAATACACCTTTGCGTGTCAAGCTCGGAATGGATCCGACACGTCCGGATTTACACTTAGGCCATACAGTTGTAATGAGAAAGTTAAGAGAGTTCCAAAAACTCGGTCATAAAGTTGTTCTTATTGTTGGCGGCGCAACGGCTATGGTCGGCGATCCTTCCGGTAAATCGGAAACCCGTCCTTCTTTAACAAAAGAACAGGTTCAAGAAAACGCAAAATCTTACTTTGAACAGATGTCAAAAGTTGTAGATGTAGAAAAAGCAGAAGTTACAAATAACGCTGACTGGCTGCATGCAATGAGTTTTACTGATTTGTTAAAACTTGCAGCACAAATGACGGTTGCACAAATGATGACACGCGACGACTTTGCAAAAAGATACGCAGAAGGAAAACCGATTTCTGTTCATGAATTTTTCTACCCGCTGATGCAGGCTTACGATTCTGTTGAAATTGATGCGGATATTGAACTCGGCGGAACAGACCAGAGATTTAACACGCTTTTGGGACGTCAAATTCAGGAAGCTTATGGCAAAAAATATCCGCAAATGGTAATGCTTCTTCCTCTGATTGAAGGTACAGACGGACTTGTTAAAATGTCAAAAACCTATCCGGAACATTGTATTTCACTGACTGACAGCGCAAACGATATGTTCGGAAAATTGATGAGCATTCCTGACACCTTGATTGTTAAATATTTCACACTGCTTACAGATGTTTCTGATGAGGAATTGAAAGAAATCGAAAACAAACTTAAAGACCCGTCAATCAATCCGAGAGATTTGAAGTTGAAACTTGCTTACACGATTACAGAAGAATATCACGGAAAAGACGGTGCTGAAAAAGCTCAGGCCGAATTTATCAATGTTGTTTCAAACAAAGGCCTTCCTTCAGATATTCCCGAAGTAAAAGTTGAGCAAGGTAAAAACATTCTTGACCTGCTTGTTGAGTTAAATTTTGTTCAAAGCAAAGGCGAGGCAAAACGTTTAATCCAGGGCGGCGGTGTTAAAATTGACGGAGAAAAAATTGCCGACATGACTTATACATTGAACTTTAACGAAAGTGTAATATTGCAGGCAGGCAAACGTAAGTTTGCAAAGCTCACAAAATAAAAGTTGTGATTCTGCAAAATTATTAATTAAGAAACGGGTTAAATAAAATGCTAAACGTTATAAAACGTGGAATTATAAAAGTAAAAGAAGACATAAAAGTTATTTACGACAAAGACCCTGCCGCAAACAATCTTTTGGAAGTAATTTTATGCTATCCGGGGCTTCATGCGCTTATTGCATACAGATTTGCGCACAGATTGTACAAATGGCATATCCCGCTTCTGCCGCGTGTAATTTCTTATATAACAAGAATTATTACAGGCATTGAAATCCATCCGGCTGCACGTATCGGAAGAAGATTTTTTATTGACCATGGCGAGGGAGTCGTAATCGGCGCAACAACAATAATCGGTGATGATGTTTTGATTTACCAGCAGGTAACGCTCGGCGGCACAGGAAAAGAACAGGGAAAACGCCATCCGACTTTAGGAAACGGCGTAATTGTCGGGGCGGGTGCTAAAGTTTTGGGAAATATAACTCTCGGCGATTATGTAAGAGTCGGCGCAGGTTCGGTTGTGATGGAGGATGTTCCGGAATACTCAACGGTTGTTGGTGTTCCAGGCCGAATTGTGCACAGAAAATTCCGTGATGAAAACGGCGTTCTTATGCACAATAGAATTCCTGACCCGATTAAATGCGAGCTTAACCGTCTGAAATATGAAGTCCAAGAATTAAGAGAGAAAATGGAGAAATTCGAAAATTAGCCGGTAATATTGCCTGAGTTTTCGTGCTAAAATAAAATTAAGGAGGGAATTATATGTACCACGTTTATACAGAAAAAAATTACTCAGAAATTACAAGAACTTTAATAGGCGATTACACAGATTATGATGAAGCCATGGATGCTGCGGAAAAAGCAATCGAAGGCAAAGAAGGTTTGAATTATGTAGTTGAAGAAACCGACGGGCATTTTAACAGCTACGGCGAACTTGTTGCAGAAGTTGTGGCAAAATCTTAGCAATAGGAGATTATATTATGAAAGCTGTCGTATTTGATAAAGAACTGAAACTTGTGAAGGATTATGAAAAACCCGTTCCACAAAAAGGCGAAGCTTTAATTCGCGTGACCTTAGCCGGAATTTGCAATACAGATTACGAAATCACAAAAGGTTACATGGGTTATGTTGGGATTTTGGGTCATGAAGCAGTCGGCGTTGTTGTTGATGTGAATTCTGATGACAAATCCTTAATCGGCAAACGCGTAGTTTCAGAAATCAGCTACGGCTGTAAAGACCCGGACTGCCCGTATTGCGCAGAAAAGCTTTACCGGCACTGCCCGAATCGCCACACGCTCGGGATTTGGAGAAAAGACGGATGTTTTGCAGAATATTTTACAATGCCTCTTGAGGTGCTTTTTGAAGTTCCCGACAATGTTACAGATGAGCAGGCCGTATTTGTCGAACCTCTTGCCGCAGCCTGTGAAATCACAGAACAGCTTCATATCAAACCTTTTGAAAAAGTTGTCGTTCTGGGAGACGGCAAACTCGGACTTATCACAGCTTTAACCCTGAATGCGCAAAATATTGATGTGATTTTAGTTGGCAAACACCAGAACAAACTCGATATTGCAAAAGCGCAAGGTGTTGAAACAAAACTTTTACAGGATTTAAAAGTCGAAAAAACTTACGATGTCGTGGTTGAAGCAACCGGTTCAATTTCAGGTTTTGAAACAGCGCTTGCGCTTACCAAACCGCGCGGAACTTTAGTTTTGAAAAGTACGGTTGCAGCTTCAAAAGAATTTAACCTTGCGCCGATTGTAATTGATGAAATTACAGTTCTCGGCTCACGCTGCGGGCAGTTTGGCGCCGCATTAAGATTATTGAAATCAAACAAAATAGATTTTTCCCCTCTTATTTCAGCCCGCTACAAGGCCGATGAGGCAATCGAAGCTTTTGAAAAAAACAAAGAAAAAGAAACTTTAAAAGTTTTGTTGGAATTTTAATGAGTTTGGGATAAAATTGGATTATGGCGGAAGCGGAAAACAAACGGGTAAAATTACTCGATAAATATATTTTAAGACAGATTATCGAAATGTTTCTGATGGGTGTTTGTGTATTTACATCAATCATCTTTGCGTCCGATACATTCATAACTCTTATCAAACAGATTTCGCTTTTCGGCATTCCGTTTAAAGTTGCCCTGATGATGATTATTCTGAACCTTCCGCAGGTAATTGTAATGACAATTCCGATGGGTGTTCTTCTGGCAACGGTAATGACGCTTAACGGACTCAGTTTAAAGTCTGAAATTACGGTTATGCGGGCTTGCGGTATCGGCTTGAACAGAATTGCAAAACCGATTTTTATTTTCGCAATTGTAATGTCAATTTTTAGTTTTTTCATCAATGAAACAATTGTTCCGATTATGACAAAGCAATCAAAAGATTTGGCACTCTGGGCTTTGGGGCAGAAAAATATTCCTGACGGAAAACAGAATTTTGTTTTCAAAGAACTTACAAACAACGGCGTTTTAAAAAGACTTTTTTATGTAGGCCAGTGTAAAGATAAAGTTTTGTATAATATTACACTTCTGGATACTTCAAAAGAAGGCACAATCCAAATTCTTCAGGCTGATGAAGGCAAAACAAGCCCTGAAGGCTGGAATTTCCAAAAAGGTGCGGTTTACACGGTTGGCGATGACGGAAAAGTTTTAAACACGGCGCTTTTTGATGATTCAACTTTACGTTTCGGCATGGATTTGTCAAAAGAAATGAACAAAAATGTTGCAAAAGAAATGAACTTTCCGCAGCTGGTAAAATATCTTTCTCAAGGAACACAAAACCTTGATGAAAAACAAAAAAATGCGCTCGTGATAGAACTTTATGACAAACTGGCACTTCCTCTGACAACAATTGCGCTTGTCTTAATTGGCGTTCCTCTTGCGATTACTCCGCCGAGAGTAAGATATAACCGCGGTTTTTTGTTTAGTATTCTTATAATTTTTGCATATTATCTTATACGTGCGCTTTCAATTTCTTTTGGTGAAGCCGGAACAATCGCACCGTTTTTGGCAGCCTGGATGCCGAATATCGTTTTGACAGCTGCCGGGTCTGTGCTTTATTATAAAAAAGTTTACACAATTGAATAAAAAGGCAAAAAATAATTTTTCCGCTTTTTAGGATAAACAAATATGGATGACAACTTTTTCAAAGGCAATATAAAAAGACTCAATGATTATGATTTAAATATTCTCAATGACAAATCTTTTCCCGAGGTTGATGATGAGTCGCTGCGTCTTGAAATGCTTATTAATGAAAAAGAAGAAGCTCTTGCTAACATCAATAGCAAGATAAAAGGCCGCGAATTAATCGGAAAACTTCTTGATGTTATGGAATTAAAAATACAGGCAAAAGAACTTGAAAATGAAATAGCAGAATTAAAAGAAGAGTTTGCGAGAAATAATTTTAAGCTGCGCCTAAAACCACAAAAGAAAAAAGAGAAAAAGAAACTTCCGCTGATAATTAGATTTCAGCGCTTTGTTTCACGTAAACTTTTTGCAAAAATTTCGAAAAAATTCAAATCAATAGCTGACCTTGGAGATTCTCTGGATACACTTGCAAGTATAAACGAAAATGTAGATGAACTTATAGCAATGAAAGTTCCTTACGGTGAAACTAATGCTAATTATGAAAAGTTAACTAATTACCTTTACCGTGCAAACAGAATTCATGCAGAAATCGCAAAGAAAATGCACAGGATGTAGAGTCTTTTTTCTTGACATAAATATTAAAATATATTAAGATTAACCTGAAATTAGGAGGATTTAAGATATGTCTGATACTTTGCAACCATTGAACTGCCCGGCTTGCCATAAAGAAATGAGAAAGGTTTTTGTTCCTGCAGAGGGAATAAATGTTGACATCTGCGTTGACGGATGCGGTGGAATATTTTTTGACAACAGAGAATTTACAAAATTTGATGAAAAGGCAGAAAATATTGATGAAATTTTAAAAGCAGTTGAAGGCAAACAGTTTGAAACTGTAGACGAGAGCCTTCCAAGAACTTGCCCTGTTTGCGGTTCCAAAATGGTCAAAAATTATGCAAGTGCAAACCGTCAAATTCAAATTGACGAATGCTACAGCTGCGGCGGTAAGTTCCTTGATAACGGAGAACTTCAGGCTATACGCGCCGAATTCGAAACAGAAGATGAGCGTTCAGCAGCTACAATGCGTGAATTATATGATACTGTCGGTGTAAAACTCAGAGCAATGGAGGATGAACAAAAAGAAGCAAACGCAAAACGTTCTCCGTTAAACAAACTTTTCAGAGCTATGATTTACGGCAGTAAGTCCGGAATTTAACTAAAATTAAACCTCTAACAAAAACATAAAATACACTTTTTGTACCTGTTATCTATTTGTATTCTATTGCAAAATATTGTATAATAAAATAGATAGCATGTAATAGGTGTGGTTATGAAGAAGTTGGATGATAAGGATAGTAAAACGGTTAGTGATGGCAAAAAAATAATTAAACATGCGCTGAATTCTTTAAATGCTGAAAATATTTCTCAGGCAAAAGAAGATTTTATAAATGCTATGAATATTTTTAAAAGTAAAAATTCAGTTGGGTATATTTCTGTGTGTTTAAGCTTTTTAGGGCTGACAGATTATATAATTGACAGAAATAATTACAGAAATTCACTTGCACTGATTCATGACGGTGCTTATATGGCTGACTATTCAAATTCAACAACCGCAAAACTTGTTAATGAATTCGTTTCCGGAAGCATTTGCTTTGCGGAGAAAAATGATAAGGTTGCACTTCTTCATTATGAAAATGCTAAAATCTTTGCATTGGAAGAAGACGAATTCGGTCTGTTGAATTATATTTTAGGCCGCATAAAGCAGCTTAAAACAGGAAGCGATTTTACAATTCCTGTTCAGAATGATCCGCTTGTATCGCTTGTGAAAATCGGGCGCTCAATTACAGCTTTGACTGATATAAATGTGCTTTTGAAAGTCATTGCCGAGGAAACCAAAAATGCTATGCAGGCTGATAGATGCACAGTGTTTATTTATGACAAAGAAAGAAATGAAATCTGGTCAAAAGTTGCATTAGGCATGGACAGCCAGGAAATCCGTTTTCCGGCTGACAAAGGGCTTGCCGGCTATGTTGTAAAAACCGGAGAAACCTTAAATATTGCAGACGCGTATAACGACTCAAGATTTAACAAAGATGTTGACTCAAAAACCGGTTACAGAACAAAAACAATTCTTTGCATGCCGATAAAAAATAATAATCAGGAAATTATCGGCGCGTTTCAGGTTTTGAACAAAGCGAGCGGAGTCTTTACAAAAAATGATGAGGATTTGCTTGTCGCAATTGGCGGCAGCGCAAGCATTGCACTTGAAAACGCGCAGCTTTTCGAACAGCAGAAAGAGCTTTATAAAGAGCAGAAACAATTGTTTGAAAGCTTTATCAATACGCTTGCCTCCTCAATAGATGCGCGCGATAAAATTACGGCAGGTCATTCAACCCGCGTTAAACTTTATGCAATGCTTCTTGCAGATGAATTAAAACTTGACGAAAAAACAAAAGAACTTATAGAAAAAGCTGCAATTCTTCATGATATCGGAAAAATCGGTATCCGCGACAGCGTTTTGCAAAAAGAAGGAAAACTTACGCCTGAAGAATACAGTCATATTCAGGAACATGTGAAAATCACGCACAATATTCTTGATAATATCAGTATGTCTAGCGATTTCAGGATTATTACCGAAATTGCCTGCTCTCACCATGAAAAATACGATGGAACAGGTTACTACAGACATCTTAAAGGTGAGGATATTCCATACGGCGGAAGAATTCTGGCGGTTGCAGACGTTTTTGACGCCATAACTTCGCGCCGCCACTACCGTGACAAAATGCCGATTAAAAATGTAATTGATATTTTGATTAAAGATTCTGGAACTCATTTTGATAAAAATCTTGTTGATGTATTTTTGAAAATCTCATGCGATAAAATAATAAAAGTATTTCTGACAGAAAATCATAACAGCTTCAAGCCTGAAGATTGTGAAACCCTCAGCAAATACAATCTCAGAAATATTTTTGATTATATCGTTAACGAAAATGTAAATTCTGAACAACAAGGTATTGTAGATTTGTTTAATTACTATTATTCTGGTAATATACAGAGCTAGGGGATTCGTGTTTTGATAAAAAACAGAATAAAGTTAACAGTATTAATATTACTTTTGTGCAGCAATGCAGGCGCATGGGCGCAAAATCCTTATGCAAGAATTCAGCCGGCAAATCCGTTGTCCGGCTCGCCTTCTGTTGATTTGACATTTATAGAGCCTAAAAAAGCTACACTCAGTAAAAATGATATTTATAATCAATATGCAATCGGGCTTAACAGATTTATGCAGAGCAATGTGAGAGCTGCTTATGCGGATTTTAATGTTTTAATAGAAAGTATTAGCCAGAGTGATTATGCATACCTCCAGCTTGCTACAAAAATGGCTGACATAGGCTTTTTTAATCTTGCAGAACTTGCTCTGGGAAAAGTTCGCGACAAAGATATCTCAAATCTTCTAAATGATGAGATAAGACGTTTCTATTTCCCATCAGCAAAACTTTCTAAATCAGACGAAGTTTATCTTGGAGAAATCTTTTCAAATATCATCTACAATGACCAAAGCCGTGAAGCTACAGCAGAACTTGTTAAAAATACGGTTTTGATGCAGGGAAGCGACTATGCAAACTATCTTGCGGCTCTCGGGTCTTTAAAATCCGGCAATAATGATGCGGCTTTGAAATATGCTGATACGGCAATTGCCAAAAATCCGCAAAATATAAATTACAGTAAACTTAAAGCTGAAATTCTTTCTCAGGGTAAAAAACCTCAAAATGCTTTGAAAATTGTTAAAGCAATAAAGCAGCAGCCTCTGCTTACAACTGAATACGCAAACAAAGTTAATTCGCTGGAACAATATATTCTTTTCAAAGTTCAGAAGAATGAAAGTTTGAAAAATTATCATCTCGGATATTATTATTATTACGAAAAAGAGTTGAACAAAGCTCTGAAAACACTTCAAAGCGCGGGTTCAAACAAGAAAAAAACAAACCGCGAGGTTTATGCCCTGCTCTCACGTGTTTATTTTGATATGAAGGAATTTGAAAAGGCGCAGGATATTGCCCAGAAAGCTTATAAACTGGATAAAAACAATGTAACTGCATTGCTGGTTTTGGGCGACATAAGTTATAGAAACAAGGATTACAAAACCGCACTGAAATATTATGAGCGGGCGGCTGATAACGAAAAAATTTCTTCTATTCCGCTTGTGAGAACAGCCGAAACTTATCAAATGCTTGAGAAGGATAAAAAAGCAAAAGAAATTTTTGCAAAAATCTTAAAAAACAATTCCGATTGTTATCAGGCTTATTACCATATGGCGCTTTACGACAAAGACAGAGAAGTACCGTATTTAAAAAAATCTCTGGCATTAAATCTTGCTTATAAAGACGCATGGATTGATTTGGCAAGGGTTGAAATAGAAAAGCAGAATTTACGTCAGGCAAAGATTTATCTTGCAATCGCGGGGTATATTGACGAAAATGATTTTAGATATTATTATTATCAAGGGTTGATTGCAAAAGCTGAAGGTTTTACCAAAGATGCAAATGTAAATTTCCAGAAAAGTCTTAAGCTAAATCCTGATTACAGCCCTGCAAAAGAGGAACTCAGTATATGAAAATAAATATCCTTATTGTAGAAGATCATGAATTAACAAGGTTCGGCCTCAAGACAACTTTTGAGGGCGTTGATTATGTTGAAAATATTTACGAAGCCGATTCAGCAGAAAAGGCGCTCGAAATTTTTAACGAACATCCTGTTGATGTTGTTGTTATGGATTTGGGGCTTCCCGGCATGAACGGCATTGACGCAACTAAAAAACTTCGTGACTCTAACAAGGATGTTAAAGTCATTATTCTTACCTCGCATAATGATGAAAAAGAAGTCTTAAACAGCTTAAAAGCCGGAGCAAATGCGTATTGCTCAAAAGAAATTAATCCGCAAAGACTTGTTGCTGTAGTTCAATCAGTTGCCGACGGCGCAGCCTGGTTCGACCCGAGTATTGCGCATATTGTTTTAAAAGCTTCAACCAGTTCACGCGGTTTTGATACTGAAACAAGCAGCAAAGATTATGATTTGACTTCACGTGAAAAACAAATTCTGAAACTTATGACCGAAGGCTATTCAAATATGGAAATCGCTCAGCTTCTGGTTATAAGTATTAATACTACAAAAGCCCATGTAGCAAGCATTCTGCAAAAACTTGAAGTTGATGACAGACTGCAGGCTGCTCTGAAAGCCCTTAAAAATAATATTGTGTAAAGGAATTAAGATGTCTTCCCCTGCAAATATTTTGTTAGTCGACGATAATCCTAAATACTTGAAAGATGCACTGCCTTATTACGGGTATAATGTTCGTGTTGCGATTGACGGCTTGCAGGCTCTCGAAATTCTAACAACCGAAAAGAATAATTTTGATTTAGTACTTTTGGATGTGATGATGCCGAATATTGACGGGTGGCAAACTTTAAAAGCTATTAGAACCCACAATAAAACAAAATATCTTCCTGTTATCATGATTACAGCGGTTTCAGAAGAACAGAAAGTCATTGCTGGATTACGAAACGGTGCAGATGATTATATAACAAAACCCTTTGTGCTGCCGAATTTGCTGGCACGTATGGAAGCAGTTTTGCGTCGCAGTGAATGGGTAAAACAACAAGGTGTAAATACTGAAATTAGTTTTAAATCGCATGAAGCTTTGCAAACTCTGACATCACGTGAACGCGAGGTCTTGACATTAGCTGCAAAAGGTGCAAATAATAGAGATATCGCCGAAAAATTAGTTTTAAAAGAGGTAACAGTAAAAAGTCACCTCAATAGTATCTTTAAGAAACTGAACGTAGCAAGCCGGACTCAAGCCGTATTACTGGCAATGCAGATGGATTTGATTAAGAATTAATATAAAATATACATAAGGAGAATAAAATGATTGATTACACGAAAGAAGAATTAGTCGAATTATTACAAAAATATCCCGAAAAATTTAATGAATGGAAACAGGAACAGGAAGAAGTTGACTTAAGTGAAGTTGATTTCTCCGGAATAAATCTCGCAGAAATAGATTTTACAGATGTTGATTTAAATTCAAGTTCATTTGCGGACTGTGCGTTATCTTTTGTAAAATTCAACAATGCTGACTTAACATCAGTTGATTTTACGCGTGCAAGAGTAATCGAATGCGATTTTACAGACGCTCTTTTGAACGGTGCGGACTGCAGCTATGCGGAAATGACATACTGCAACTTTACAGATGCAGATATGGCGGGATGTATTTTTTCAGAAAGCGATTTAAGCAATTCTGACCTGTCAGCTTCCGTAAATCTTCATGCGTGCCGTTTTGACGAAGATACGGTTTGGCCTGACAACGAATTAATGCCCGAAGGTTTTGATGCACAATATAGTGACGACTTATCTTCTTTAAAAGATGATGAGGATTCTGTTGTAGGAGATTATTAATTCCTATTGTAAAATTTTTGAAATTTGATATAATTTAAAATGTGCAGTCAAAGCTGCACATTTTAATTACATAAATAAGGAGCTAAAAGTATGAAACAACAGACTATGATTGGATTTTCGGGGGGGGGGGGCACCCAAAAATAACGCTCCTGTAAGGTTTTTAGCCTTGTTGTCTAAAGCCTCGAGTAAGCAATTTTTATCTCCAAAAGCTTCATTCACACTTGCGGAAGTATTGACAACACTTGGCATAATAGGAATTCTCGCTGCAATGACTCTCCCTTCGTTGATTAGCCGTAACCAAAATAAAGCTTTAGAAACTGCTTTGAAGAAAAACTATTCAGTTATTCAACAGGCTTTTGAGATGTATCAGGCTGAACACGGGGAAAGGTTAACTCATCAAATTTTATATAATGGCGGATCGTATCTGAAATTTAAAGACATAATAATGCCATATTTTAATGTTTTACGTGACTGTGGCATTGGTGCGCAAATTGATAAAGCCTGTATTCCATATTCTGGAAACGGAACTATGGATAATGAACGTAATTTTAAAAAATACAGGACTTACAGCGGAAATTCGATAAAACGTTTATCTTTATTCGATGACGGCCAATTCGTATTAATGGATGGAAGCTTGATACTTATTGAATATTCTACGAGTCTTATGACTGTTGATGTAAACGGTTACTTAAAAAATCCTAATAGATGGGGGCATGATCTTTTTACTTTTCAGCTCATGAATGATGGTCGTATACTTCCGATGGGGGCTCCAGATACCCAATATGCGGATAAAAGCAGGTATTGCTCAACAACTTCCACAGAGCAGTTTAATGGAATTGCTTGTACTTATTACGCATTGACAGACAAGAGTTATTTTAATAATCTTCCGAGGTAAAAATTTATCCTTGGTAATTTTCGGATATCAGGCAAAAGAGTGAGCGAATTATTCCTGTAAACAAAAAAGCCGGTATTAACCCGGCTTTTTTGTTTATAAACCTAATTAACATTAGCACTCAGACAGTTTTGTTCATAGTGAAGACTTTCGCTGAATTTGTTCAGCCTTGTCATAACATCTTTAAACATCGGGATTGGAAGACTTTGTTTTCCGTCAGAAAGTGCGTTTTCAGGGTCGTGATGAACTTCTATCATTATCCCGTCTGCTCCGACAACAAGCCCTGCTTTTGCCAGAGGTTCAATCAAATATCTCTGGCCTGTGCCGTGGCTCGGGTCAACAATAATCGGAAGATGTGAGTACTTCTTGATTACCGGAATTGAAGCTATGTCCATTACGTTTCTTGTGAATGCGCTGTCAAAACTTCTAATACCTCGTTCGCAAAGGATTACATTTCGGTTTCCCTGATACATAATGTGCTCGGCAGCAAGCAAAAATTCTCTTATTGTGCTTGCAAGACCGCGTTTCAAAATTACAGGTTTGTTAGAGCGGCCTACAGCCTGTAAAAGCTTGAAGTTCTGAACATTTCTGGCACCAATTTGTAAAACGTCAACGTAATCGCACATCATATCTAAATCTGAAGCGTCCATTACTTCAGAAACAATTAACAGCCCTGTTTCATCACTTGCACGTTTTAGATATTTCAGCGCTTTTTCTCCATATCCCTGAAAATCGTATGGGGAAGTTCTCGGTTTGAAAGCGCCGCCGCGCAAAAATTCGCATCCCATTTCCTTTGCCGCAAAAGCAACTTTTAAAAGTCCGTCATAATCTTCTTCAACCGAACAAGGCCCAACCATTGACACAGGTTTGTTGTTTCCGCCGATTTTAACTCCGTTCGGAAATTCAATTACAGTATCCTCGTTCTGGCTGTCACGAGAAGCAAGTCTGTAAGGTTCTCTTATGACTTTAACTTCTTTAACACCTTCAAATGCAGAAATTCTTCCGGGCGTAATTGTTGTTTTGTCGCCTAATGCATCGATTACAGTGTGAACTTCACCTTCGTTGCATCTTACTTTGAAGCCGTTTTCTTTAAGTAAATCCAAAACTTTTTGTACATTTACTTTGGTGGCTGTGCGCTCCATTATAATAATCATCTTTTTCTTCTCCTCGGGGTTTTATAAAATATTGCGCTACCAGTGTAGCACAAAGATTTTTTTTTATCAATTTCCGGTTAATTTTCTTTTTAAATTTTTTGCAGGAAAGTAATCCGGTAAAATTTTTAAGCAATTTTCAATTGAATTCAGAGCTTTTTGGCGGCGCCCTTCAGCCTCGTAAACTATGGCGAGTAAAACGTGAAGTTCCGGGTCCTGGTAAAAGTAATTTTTTGCTCTTTCCAGGTAAAATTTGCCGTAGGAATAAAGCTCGTTGTTCCAAAAGACACGCCCGATATATTTGTGCGTTTCAGGATTTACAGAAGAAAACATGTCAGCGTATTTGATAATTTCCTCAACAAACTCACCTTTTTCGTAATTGATTAAAAGATTTAAATCTATTTCAAGAAAATTTCTGATATCAAAATAAGTAGGATAAGGTGTTTGTTTTTCAAGAAGAATTTTTGAGATTATTTTCCCCCATCTTGCGCGGGGTTCGCGTTCCTGAATTCCGGTGAAGAGTTTTTCTGCTTCAATCAATTTTCCTGTTAAAAGTTTGCAGTATGCAAGTTCAAGAGGAAAATTATTTTTTTCAAAAAAACTTTGACATTCGTCATCAACGGCGAATGTCAAAAGAATATTTTTAGCTTTTTCATAATTGTAAAACAAATTATTTGTCATTTGAAGTATTAAAGTCTAAATTATTCATCATTGAACTCATCATCATTGCCTGAATAACCTGCGGGTCGACATTTTGAGCTCCGTCTTGTGTTCCGGCCTGCATCATGTAGGGAAGCATTTGTGTCATAGGATCATTATTATTATTTTGATTGTTCCCGAGCATCATGCTCATTTGCGCCATCTGCGGATTATGATAAGCCGTCGGTGCAGAAGGTTGAATTGAAACAGTCATACCTGCCTGCCTCAGCGTATTTATAGCTGAAACAATTTCGTCGTTTGAAACATTACCGTCAGCGAGTGCAATTTTTTCGCCTGTGATTTCATAACCTGAATGTTCTTTATCAAACTCTTTAATCTGTTGAACATCTTCGGGTGGAAGTTCCGGCTTTCTGTTAATATTTTTCTGTATATTTTCAAGTTCTTTCAACTTCATCTGATCTTTTAATTCCGGTGAGAAACCGTCACCATATGGTGCATTAATAAATTCATCAAGCGGATCGGGTTCTTCATCCTGCATAATAGCTGCTGTTGCAGCGCAGAGAGGACCGCCTGTCATACAATCTCTGCCTTTTGCGGCAAGAGTCATAAGCCCTTCACCGGGGTTTAGAGTTATAACTTTTTCGTAAGCTTCAATCGCACCATCTGAATCACCGAGATTAGCCAGCGTCATTGCCAGATAATAGAAAGCTTTTGCATCTTTTGGATTTTTTTCTAAGTATGCGAAAAGTTCCTGAGCGGCTCCGGTGTAATTCGCCTTTTTATAATTTTGAACGGCATGGTTTAGGTTTGGTTTCGGGTATAAACCAGGGTCATATTCAATCGCCGTAGTGTTAACAGGAGGGACAAGTTCTTTCTGTGTCGGGATTGTTTCCTTGCTTATTACATTGCCGGGCTTTGCTGCAAAAGACGTTCCTGCTGTCGCCAAAACAATCATTGCTGCCAGTAATAGTACTGATTTTTTATTCATCTTAATCATCCTTTTCCTAATTATAATGATTTTTTTAATAAAATCAATCTGATAGGACAAATTGATTTATTATATTATATACCCATTTTCAAAAATATACACTAATATAAATATATGAAATTAATTATTTGTATTTTTAAACATGTGTCTTTTTTTATAAAGGATTACAAAGAAAAGTATAATTAGAACCGTAACAGCCAAAATAACCCATTCTATATATTGTTTAATCATGGGGCCAAAAAGCATGAGTACAATGCTTACAAGATAAAAGCGCATTCCTCTGCCGAGAAAACTTGCCAGCATGAATTTCCAGAAATTCATATTTAAAATTCCGCTTGCGATTGTGAAGATTTTGTATGGGATTGGCGTAAAAGCGGAAAAAAATACTGCCATAGACCCGTATTGTTCATAAAGTTTTTCAACGTGGTCGAACTGTTCGTGTTTATTTCTGAAAAGAAAATTAAAAACCGGACGCCCTCCGAATTTTCCTATAAAATATCCGAAGGCACCGCCAAAAGCTGATGCAATAGTGCAAATAGTAGCATAATATAAAGATTTTTCAGGCTTTGCCAAATCCATTGAGATTAATAGAATATCCGGCGGCGGAACAAGGAAAAAGCTTTCGATAAACGAATTCAAGGCTAATCCCGGAACGCCTAAGCTTTGAAACAAGTCATTAATTTTTACAAGAATTTCGTGCATATTTTCTCTCCCAAAATATTGTAGCATGAAAAAAGTGAAGAGTGAACGGTGAGGAGTGAGCCGTACAAATGCGGGTGAGGGGTTAAAAATTAAATTATTATTCCCATAACTCAGTTAATTGTAGCGGGTCAACTTGACACAAAACCCCGCCCCTGATTTTCTAGCGTTCGGATGCCTCACGCAGAAAATCTTCCCCGCCCGCAAGGGGTGGGGAAGTGTCACGGTATTTATGAAAAATATGTCCACATTCTTTTCCAATGGGGTGGAGAGATTTAGTTTCATGAATTCTGGTATTGTAAATTTTCACTAATATCTAATTTTGTAAAGGACTTCTCACCTTTCACTTCTCACTTTTCACTCTCTTACTAAACTTGCAGCCGCAGTAGTTCTGCCGGTAAAGCCCAAGAGAATTCGCGATTTTGTTCGTCTTTAAAAAACCGTCTTTCTTTTTAAAATCTATCGCTTCAAAATTTAAATCATATTGTGAGGCAATTTTTGTGCCGATGTCAGAAAGCTTTTGAAAATTTTTGTGCGGGCTTATGACAATTGAGGTTGTGAAATTTTTAATCCCTAAATCTTTTGCTTTTTGCGCAGTTTTCTCAAGCCGCAAAGAAAAACATTTGTCACATCGTAAGCCTTTTTCAGGTTCATTTTCAAATCCTTTTACATATTCGAAAAACTCCTCCGGTTCATATTTTTCTTCAATAAGTTCGACGCCGAAATGTTTGCATAAAGTTCTTTGAGCGTCGAGTCTTTTTTGGTATTCTTCTGCAGGGTGAATGTTTGGATTATAAAAATATACAACAACTTCATATCCCGCATCTTTCAAAAAAGATACGGGATATGAAGAACATATTGCACAGCAGGCATGCAGAAGGATTTTAGAATCCGCGTTTTTCTGCTCCTGCTTCGATAAGAATTCTTTTGAGTTCACTGTAAGGTTTTATCCCCATGTATACTGTACTTCCGATAACGGTTGCCGGTGTGCCGTTAATTCCTTTTGCTGTTCCAAGTTCGATATCATATTCGATTTGTTTTTTAACTTCGAAACTTTCAGCATCTTTTTGAAGCTTTGCTGTGTCAAGTCCGATTTTTTCCGCAATCTTGAGAATTTCTTCATCAGTATTTGGCTGTTTTTCAAAGAAAAGAGAATTAATATCCCAGAATTTTCCTTGTTTTTCGGCTGCCAGAGCGTATCGTGCCATCTGGCATGCGCCTACGTGGAAGGGCTGTTGAAGATATTTGTTGCATTCTGTATCAAGCGGAAGATTTTTGTGAATAATCTTTACATTCTTTAACTCTTTTGCAGCTTTGTGAATCATTATGTTATATGCGCTGCATATTGGACAACGATAATCTGTATATGCATAAACAATTACTTTACCGTCTTTGTCACCTAAAACATTACCGGAAACGGCATATTTGTTGTGTTTTGTGTTGACGAATTCTCCGAATTCTTTTTTAGATTTTACCTGGGGCGTGAATTTGTATGATAAGGTTGCCCAGCTTAAAAATCCTGTTGCGGCAAGCGCTACAATGATAAATGCAATTAAGTATTTTTTAATTTTTAATGCGTCAAGAAAATCTGCAACGCTGTTTTTGAAGGCTTTTATAAATCCGCCGTTTTGCCAGTCTGCTGCGATAAGAGCTATCAAAAGGTTTAGAATATATGTGAAGGCGCAGAGTATGCAAAGTTTTTTGATTTCAAAAAGGCTTACACAAAGAAGTATCATGCTGATTGTAAACGAAATCAGACCGAGCGCTGCAATGTAATCAAGCGGATTTTTGAAAACCTCCAGAAATCTTAAAAGTTTGAAGTCCTTCAATTTTTTTGCAAAAAGCAGCATAATAATGAACGAATACAAGAACAATCCCCAATACGCAAGCGGAATGCCAAAGAATTGGGATTCGGTTGTTTTTGCAATTCCGTCGCAGTCGATGAAGTTGCTGATTGAACAGAAACTTGGCAAAGCGTACGGATTGAAGTTTGCATTGTAATAAATAATTGCCAGTTTAATAGTTGTTACAAATCCTATAAAAGTAAGAATTAATATAACAATCTTTTTCACTAAATGTGATTTGTTTTCATTTTCCATAACTATTTCTCCTATCCGGTAAACTTATTTTACAATTATTTAAAAGTTAAATCAATAGGAAGAAAAGGGGATTTTTCCTTCTGGCAGACGATTAGATTGAGCGGAGTTTCCGCTTTAAATATCTTAACAGCGTGGAATTTAAGGAATATATGTGATATTATATTTTTGAAATTTTTATTAAAATTTGCCAAACTAATTTGCCTCGTCCCTGTGCGGCGGGAAGGTTTAAAGAATGAAGAAGAATATTTTCGATTTATATATGAACAAGCTTCTGGAATTACCGCTTTGGATTAAGCAGGTGATTTATGTGAAATTAAAAGAGGACATCAAAGAACACAATTGCGAAAAAATCCTTGAAACAAAAGAAGATGATTTGTTTGCCCTTTACAAACCCGTTTTGACATTTAACGGCAGAACTGAACTTATGCAAAAAAACTGCGGACTTGACGCAAATATGTATAGTTTTTTAAATCTCTGCAATGCCGATTATTCGATTTTGGAAATTGCGTTGAGCATGTATTTGACAATGGAAGAGGCCGCAAAATATTTCATGTTTTGTGTTGAACAAAAATATCTTGAGCGTCCTGAATCTGATCAAGCTTATGCAATGGCAGGATTTATTTCCGGCAAATTTAAGACAGGCGAGTACTTTATGCATAATAAAAAACTCAGCTTTAACCAGGTTCAAAATGCGCTTGACGAACAATGCAGAATTAACGGTGAAGGCAAGCAGCTTAAGTACGCGCAGGTTCTTGATTCAATGAACCTGGTTGACAAAAATGATACAAAAATGATTTTTACTCTTCAGGAGGAATCGAAAAAAAGATTTATTCTTGATTATACTTCGGCTCCTACAGCAAGCAGAGCGTATATGAACTTGGAAGAAAAATCATCTGAAGAAGTTGAAAAACTTAAAGACGAAAATAAGAAATTAAAAGAAAAACTTGTGCAGCTTTTGAAGATTGTGAGGAAAGATGTTTAACCCGAGACCTGAAATTCTGGTAAAATACCTGCGCGGAACTCTTGTGGAGGAAGAACATTACGGCTTTAGAATGCTGGCAAATAAGGAAAGGGTTTTGGAATATTCCGGTGAAACCGGACATTACCCGTTTTACCTGCGCTCCTGTGCCAAGCCTTTGCAGGCAAGTCTTTTGATAGATTACGGCATGGATATCAAATATGATATGTCAGATGAAGAAATTGCAATTTGTTGTGCTTCTCACGCTGGCGAGGATGTTCATCTGGAAGTTGAAAGAAATCTTTTAAATAAACTCGGCATTGATGAAACTTTTTTGAAATGCGGAATTCATAAACCTCTTTCAAAAACAAAACAGGAAGAAATGCTTCTCAAAGGCGAAGTTGAAAACGTCCTTCATAACAATTGTGCAGGAAAACATATTATGATGCTCGGGCTTTGTAAAATGAACGGATGGGATTTAAATACTTATTATGAAGATGAACATCCGCTTCAAGTAAAAATAAAAGAAAAAATTACAGAGCTTTGCGCTCTCAAACACAGATTTCCGATGACAAAAGACGGCTGTGGCGTGCCTATTATGTCAATGCCTTTGGAAGATATGCTTAGAGGATATCTGAACTTATTCACAAACCCGCGTTATGAAAAGATTAAAAATGCATTTTTAAATCATCCGTATTTAATCGGCGGCGAAAATCGTTTGGATACAAAAATTATACAAAATTCGAAGAATATCATTGCAAAAGTCGGTGCCGGCGGGCTTTGTATTGTTGTAAACCTTGAAAAAGAAGAGGCTTTTGTCGTAAAAATCAGCGACTGCGATATGAAGGCGCGTGAATATGTTGTGGTGCAATCACTTAAAAATCTTCACTGGGCTGATATTTCTTCTGATATGATAATTCGCACTCTCCACGGCGAAACAGTTGGGCAAATCGTTGCAATGTAGGTTTATTTTAAAACAACATCTGTCATTATGTTTCTTTTGTTATTAATCCATCGTGTTGGTTTAGAAAGGGAAGCTGTTTCAATTCGACCTCTTCTGTTTTTAACAAGCTGGCAGCCCATAAGTTCGTTTGTTGTTCTGAAATATTCGGTTTTATTTCTTGCGGCATATAGACCTTTTGCATAATTTTCATATAATTTTTCAAGGACTTTTCGGGGCATTTGGGAGGGCTTATGGTTTGTGAAAATCATCATATCGTTAATTCTTCTTTTGCAAAGACCCGGAAGTACTTCTCCGCCAGCAACTCTGTGGTCGAATTCCATTGCTGCATTGTAAAAACAAGCATCTGCTTTTTTAGGATTTTTGCCTTTGTGTTTAAAGCCTTCGTTAATATGTCCGATAAGCTTTTTGCTTTCTCTAAATGTACTTACGCCTGTATTAAAAATTAAATCAATTAATGCTTCTTTTTGCGCCTGCGTAAGCTTGTTGTAATTAGCGCCAAAGGTTTTCTTCAATCCGTTTTGGGCTTCCAGAATGTCCTTTGTCAAAAGCTGATACATATCTTTGTCAGATAATTTATATCCGCGTGCTTTGAGTTTTCTGTATTTTTGCAGTTCTTTTTTCGGTCTGCAGGCTAAATCATGTCCAATTCCGACAATAGGACGGGAAATAGGATCTTCTGAAAGTTCTCTTTTCACTCCTTCAAATTCAATAAGTTTAT
>ULPS01009288.1_pt1 | contig 22789 bp, 19 predicted proteins | sample 1953711 | NCBI WGS metagenome assembly ULPS01 (sample SAMEA4835635, study PRJEB28245) | human gut metagenome | biome: gut microbiome; material: fecal sample | place: Denmark | collected 2008 | reverse complement strand
AGAGCTTCTCCATCCGATCCGCGATACTGCGCATCCACAGCGGAGCGCCTTTTTTATGCGATAGGAAATTTTATTTTCTATCGTATAAAAAAAGCTGTCATACCTCTGGTGAGGATATGACAGCTCATTTTTTGTTATCCATCGAAAGCATCATTCCTTATGCTCTCTCAACTTTGCCGGATCTGAGGCAGCTGGTACAAACATGCATCTTTTTGGAAGCTCCGTTTACCAGACACTTGACGCTTTTCACATTCGAGTTCCAGATACGATTGGATCTTCTATGGGAATGGCTTACGTTGTTACCAAAATGAACGCCCTTGCCGCAAATATCACATTTTGCCATCTTCGCACCTCCTAAACCAATATATTTTTCAAACCGCAACATGTGTATGATAACAGAAAAGAATGGAATTTGCAAGCGAAATCTGCATATTTAAGAGAGGAAAAATAAATATCTCTTCCATTTTTTTCAGAAAGCGGTTATAATATGCTTATATTTGTGCCGTTTCCAGGGAAGGGCGCGGGCAGAAGTCCATGCCGAAGAACGGCTGATGCCTTTCTTTACCATATTATTAATAATACGGCCTGCGGCGGCAGAGAAGGAGGTACTACATGAAGGGTTCATATCTGAACACCCATATGGGCAATATAACGATTGACAAAGAAGTTATTGCGCAGTATGCGGGCATCGTCGCCATGGAATGCTTCGGCATTGTGGGGATGGGCATTACGGTGAAGGACGTGGTGAAGCTCTTAAAGAGGGACAACGTTACGAAGGGAATCACCGTTACGGTCAATAACAATAAGCTGACACTGGACTTCCATGTGATCGTTTCCTACGGCGTGAGTATTCTGGCAGTATCCAATAATCTGATCGATAATGTGAAGTATAAAGTGGAAGAATTCACCGGCATGGAAATTGAGAAAATCAACATCTTCGTCGAAGGTGTGCGAGTGATTGATTAAGGAGGACAGTAGCTGTGAGTTTGCAGACAATTGACGCTGGCTGCCTGGCGAAGATGTTTCTGGCGGGAGCCAAGAGGCTTGAGAGCAAGAAGGAATGGATTAATGAACTGAACGTATTTCCGGTGCCTGACGGAGATACGGGTACGAATATGACGCTTACCATCATGTCGGCCGCGAAGGATGTGGCTGCCATGAAAGAGCCCGATATGGTATCGCTTTCCAAGGCGATTTCCTCCGGTTCCCTGCGCGGAGCAAGGGGAAATTCAGGCGTTATTCTTTCCCAGCTTTTCAGAGGCTTTACCAAGGGAATCCGGGATTATGACGTGATCACGATCCCGATCATGGCCGCCGCCGGAGAAAAGGCGGTGGAGACGGCATATAAGGCTGTCATGAAGCCGAAGGAAGGAACGATCCTCACGGTGGCCAAGGGTGCGTCCATGAAGGCGAGAGAGCTTGCCGACGCGGGCGAGGAGGATATGGAGAAGTTCTTAAAGGAGATCATCGACCATGCGGAGTATGTTCTCAGTCAGACGCCGGAGATGCTGCCGGTGCTGAAGCAGGCCGGTGTGGTGGATTCCGGCGGACAGGGTCTTGTGGAGGTGCTTCATGGCGCATTTGATGCCTTCACGGGAAAGGTCTCCGCGGATTCCTTTGATTTCTCTGAACAGGCAAAGCCTGCCGCTTCGGAAACGCCCGCAAAGGGAAGCCTGGAGGCGCAGGCCAACATGGAGATTAAATTCGGCTATTGTACAGAATTTATCATCATGCTGAATAAAACCTTCAATATTAAACAGGAGATGGATTTTAAGGCCTATCTGGAATCCATCGGTGATTCCATTGTTGTGGTTGCGGATGATGACGTGGTAAAGGTGCACGTACATACCAATGACCCCGGACTTGCAATCCAGAAGGCATTGAAGTATGGCGCACTTTCCAATATGAAGATCGATAACATGCGGCTTGAGCATCAGGAAAAGCTGTTCAAGCTGTCTGAGAAGGAAAAGGAGCAGGAGACGGCCGGGGAGACTCCGGAGGCGGAAGCGTCGGGAGAGCATAAGGAAGTCGGCTTTATCGCGGTATCCGCCGGTGACGGCCTGGCAGAGATTTTCAGAGGCCTGGGCGTGGATTCCATCATCGAGGGCGGGCAGACCATGAATCCGAGTACGGAGGATGTGGTAAACGCGATTAAGAAGGTCAATGCGGATACGGTTTACGTGCTTCCGAACAACAAGAACATCATTCTTGCGGCCAATCAGGCGAAGTATCTGGTGGAAGACAAGAACGTGGTTGTCGTGCCCACGAAGACGATCCCGCAGGGAATCACGGCGGTGATCAACTATGTGCCGGATATGGGAGCGGAGGAGAACGAGGCTTCCATGACGGAGGAGATCGCCCATGTGAAAACCGGCGAGGTGACCTACGCAGTACGGGATACGGTCATCGATGATAAACAGATCCGTCAGGGCGACTACATGGGAATCGGCGACGACGGCATTCTGGCTGTCGGCTCGGATATTTCGGATGTGGCCTATGATATGACCGCTGCCATGATGAGCGATGACTGTGAACTGATCAGCATCTATTATGGAGCGGATGTTACGGAGGAGGATGCTGAGAAGCTCAGAGCAAGGGTGGAAGAACGCTATCCTTCCTGCGACATTGAGCTGCAGTATGGCGGACAGCCCATTTACTACTATATTATTTCAGCTGAATGAAGACGGAATGAAAATTCAGACAGAATTGACATCCATTAAGGGAGTCGGCGAAAAGACGGCGGGGCTTTTCGCCAGACTCCACATTACGAATGTGGGAGAGCTTCTGGAGCACTACCCGAGAGATTATGAGAAAATGGAAGCGCCCGTTTCCGTTTCTGCGCTGACGCCCGGAAGGGTGTGCGCCGTAAAGGCAGCGGTGATCGGTACGCCGCAGATCACAAGGGTGCGCTCCCTGGTCATAGCGAATGTACAGGCCGGAGATGCAACCGGCCTTTTTCGTATCACCTTTTTTGGAATGCCCTATATCCGCAGCATCCTGAAGCCGGGGAGCGTGCATATATTCCGCGGTCTCTGTCAGTCCGGGAATGAGGGAAAGGCAAAGGGAAGAAGCGTAGCAGCTTCGCCGGGAGCCGCACCGGTTATCCGGATGGAGCAGCCGGCCATTTTCAGCGTGGCGGATTATTCGGCCGTTCAGGATACCCTCCAGCCCAAATATGCGCTGACGAAGGGTATGACCAACCGGCTGATGACCAGGACGGTGCATGCGGCACTGGAGGAGCTGGACAGCCTTCAGGAATTTCTCCCGGAGGAGCTTCGAAAGGAATACGGGCTGATTCCCTGGAGGGAAGCGGTGAGGAAGATTCACTGTCCGGGGGATATAAAGGAACTGGCTGATGCCAGGCGGAGACTTTCCTTCAATGAATTTCTTGCTTTTTTTCTGGGCCTTTCCCGGCTGAAAAATGAAAATCAGGTCCGAAAGGCGGCACAGGTTCTGCACAGGGTTCCGGATACGGACCGACTGCTGGAAAAGCTTCCCTACCGGCTGACCGGCGCTCAGCTTCGGGTATGGGCGCAGATCGAAGAGGATATGAGCAGGGATGTGGCGATGAACCGTCTGGTGCAGGGAGACGTGGGAAGCGGAAAGACCATTCTGGCCTTTCTTGCTCTGCTGATGTGTGCGGCAAACGGCAGGCAGGGCTGCCTGATGGCGCCGACGGAGGTGCTGGCGGCCCAGCATTTTGAAGCGCTCTCCGGGCTCTGCAAAGAGCAGGATCTGTGCATTCGTCCCGTTCTCCTCACCGGTTCTACCCCTGCGAGAGAAAAGAAACGGATCTATCAGGCCATCTCGGAAGGAGAGTACAATGTGATTGTGGGCACCCATGCCCTGATCCAGGAGAAGGTGGAATACCGGGATCTTTCTCTGGTGGTTACGGATGAGCAGCACCGCTTCGGCGTGCGCCAGCGGGAATGCCTGGCGGACAAGGGGGAGGGAACCCATGTGCTGGTGATGAGCGCCACACCGATTCCGCGTACCCTTGCCATCGTACTCTATGGCGATCTGAACGTCTCCATTCTGGATGAGATGCCCGTGGGGCGCCTTCCCATCAAAAACTGCGTGGTGGGAACCTCCTGGCGGCCGAAGGCATATTCCTTCATTGCAGATCAGGTCCGGGCGGGCCATCAGGCCTATGTGATCTGCCCGATGGTGGAGGAAGGGGAAATGGAGGGGCTGGAGAATGTGCAGGATTATGCGAAAAAACTGGAAGCGGCCCTCCCGAAGGAGATTCGCGTCGGCATCCTGCACGGACGGATGAAGCCGGCACAGAAGAACGAGATCATGGAAGAATTCTCTGCCGGAGAGATGGACGTGCTGGTCTCCACCACCGTGATCGAGGTGGGAATCAATGTGCCCAATGCCACAGTCATGATGGTGGAAAACGCGGAGCGCTTCGGCCTGGCACAGCTTCACCAGCTCCGCGGCCGCGTGGGAAGAGGCAATGCCCAGAGCTACTGTATTTTCATCAGCTCCAATGAAAATGAGGAAGTGATGAAGCGGCTGAAGATTCTGAATACCTCCAACGATGGCTTTTTCATCGCAAACGAAGACCTGAAGCTGCGCGGGCCCGGAGATCTGGCCGGCGTGCGTCAGAGCGGAGAGCTGGATTTTAAGATCGGTGATATTTACCGGGATTCGGACCTTCTGTTGAAGGCCAATGCTCTGGCTGAGCAGATTGTTTCCGGGGATCCGGAGAAGAAGAAGCCGGAGTTTGCCGCCCTCTACCGATGGGAGGAGGAAAACGGAAATTCGGTTGACTTTCGGAGTATATAAAGGTAAAATTTCTGATAACGGTCTGGCTGCAACAGGCTGCAGCTTTTTTGAGTGTACAGGAAGCGGGCCGCAGGCCCGCCTGAAACAGCAGGATAACAGGAATGGAGAGTGTTATGTCGAAGATTGCAATTGTCACGGACAGCAACAGCGGAATTACTCAGGCACAGGCAGAGGAGCTTGGCATTTATGTGCTGCCCATGCCGTTTATGATAGGCGGCGAGACTTTTTTCGAAGGAATCAATCTGACGCAGGAGGAATTTTATGAAAAGCTGAGGACGGGCATTCCCGTTTCCACTTCTCAGCCCACGCCGGACTCCGTGCTTCGTCTGTGGCGCAGGCTCCTTCTGGATTATGACCAGATCGTTCATATTCCCATGAGCAGCGGTCTTTCCGGTTCCTGCCAGACGGCGATGATGCTGGCTGACGATTTTGACGGGCGCGTTCAGGTAGTGAATAATCAGCGGATTTCCGTTACTCAGCGCCGTTCTGTAGTGGATGCCATTCATCTGGCCGAAAAGGGGATGGATGCTGCCCAGATCCGGGAATTCCTGGAAAAAGATAAATTTAATTCCAGCATCTACATCATGGTGGACACCCTGTATTATCTGAAAAAGGGCGGACGCATTACCCCCGCCGCGGCAGCGCTCGGGACGCTTCTGCGCCTGAAGCCGGTGCTCCAGATTCAGGGAGAAAAACTGGACGCCTTTGCCAAGGCAAGAACTACGGCGTCCGCCAGGCAGATCATGCTGAATGCCGTGATCAATGATGTGACGGAACGTTTTGGCAGACCTCTGGAAAACTGCGGTATGTGGATTGATTTTGCGCACACCCAGAACGAAGAGGCGGCAAAGGATTTCCAGAAGGAGGTGCTCGCACACTTCCCCGGAGCGGAGAGCCATATCGATCCGCTGTCCTTAAGCGTATCCTGCCATATCGGCCCCGGTGCGCTTGCGGTGGCGGTCACGATGCGGAACGACTGAAAGGATTCAGAGGTTCGTCCCGCGGCGAATGATTCTTAAGGGAAAGAACAAGCTGATAAAGGGCGGGAAGAGGACGCACAAGGCCGCTTCCCGCGATCTTCCCGGCTGTCTGACGTGTTTTACGCCAGGCAGCCTGTGTTTGGTATGAGTAGAAAAAGGAGAGTGTGTGAAAAATGGGCTCGATAGCTCATTGTTTCACGCTCCGGAATGGAGAGGAAAATGAGCGGTCAGAACACTTACGATGCTTCCAGCATTACAGTGCTGGAGGGGCTTGAAGCGGTCCGGAAAAGGCCGGGCATGTATATCGGAAGCGTTTCCACGAAGGGACTGAACCATCTGGTTTATGAGATTGTAGACAATGCGGTGGACGAGCATCTGGCAGGCGTATGTGATAAAATCTGTGTAACGCTGGAAGCGGACGGATCGGCCACAGTGGATGATAACGGCCGGGGTATTCCCGTGGGCATGCACGAAAAAGGCGTGAGCGCGGAGCGTCTGGTATTTACCACCCTGCATGCGGGAGGAAAATTTGATCATTCCGCCTATAAGACCAGCGGCGGCCTGCACGGCGTGGGCTCCTCCGTGGTAAACGCCCTTTCCGCAAGGCTTACCGTGCGGGTGCGGCATGACGGCAAAATCTATGAGGACCGGTATGAGCGGGGCGTTCCCACCGTGGAGCTTGTGGACGGCCTGCTTCCCGTGGTGGGAAAGGCGAAAAATACGGGAACCTGCATCAATTTTCTGCCGGATGGTGAGATTTTCGAAAAAACCCGCTTCAAGGAGGATGAGATTAAGAGCCGTCTGCATGAGACGGCCTATCTGAACCCGGCGCTCACCATTGTTTTCACGGATAAGAGAAAGGATGAGCCGGAGGTGATCGAATATCACGAGCCGGAGGGAATCGTGGGCTTTATCCGGGATCTGAACAAGTCCCGAGAGGCGGTGAGCGACGTCATTTATTTTTCCGGCGAGAGCGAAGGCATTTCCGTGGAAGTCGCTTTTCAGTACGTGAATGAATTTCATGAAAATGTGCTGGGCTTCTGCAACAATATCTATAACGCGGAGGGAGGCACCCATCTGACCGGCTTTAAGACCATGTTCACCAATGTCATCAACACCTACGCGAGACAGCTGGGCATCCTGAAGGAAAAGGATCTGAATTTCACCGGAGCGGACGTGAGAAACGGCATGACGGCAGTCATTTCCATCAAGCATCCGGATCCCCGGTTTGAGGGTCAGACCAAGACCAAGCTGGATAATCAGGACGCGGCGAAGGTGGTGAGCAAAGTGACGGGTGAGGAGGTGGTCCGTTACTTTGACCGGAATCTGGAGACCTTAAAGAACATCATCGGCTGCGCGGAGAAGGCGGCGAAGATCCGGAAAACCGAAGAGAGGGCCAAAACCAACCTGCTCTCCAAACAGAAGTTTTCCTTCGATTCCAACGGCAAGCTTGCAAACTGTGAATCCCGTGACCCTTCGAAATGCGAGATCTTCATCGTGGAGGGAGATTCCGCCGGCGGCAGCGCCAAAATGGCGAGGGACCGTTCCTATCAGGCCATCCTTCCCATTCGGGGAAAGATTCTGAACGTGGAAAAGGCGAGCATCGACAAGGTGCTGGCAAACGCGGAGATCAAGGCCATGATCAACGCCTTTGGCTGTGGCTTTTCTGAAGGCTATGGAAACGATTTTGACATCACAAAGCTGCGCTATGATAAAATTATCATCATGACGGATGCGGATGTGGACGGCTCGCACATCTCCACCCTGCTTCTGACTCTGTTTTACCGCTTCATGCCGGAGCTGATTTTTGAGGGCCATGTGTATCTGGCCATGCCGCCTCTTTACAAGGCCATGCCGGCAAAAGGAAAGGAAGAATATCTTTACGATGACAAGGCGCTGGAGCGCTATCGGAAGAAGCACAAGGGACCCTTCACCCTGCAGCGCTACAAGGGCCTGGGAGAAATGGATGCAGCCCAGCTCTGGGAAACCACGCTGGACCCGGAGACCCGGCTGCTGAAGCAGGTGGAGATCGAGGACGCCAGAATGGCTTCAGAGGTGACGGAGCTTCTCATGGGAACGGACGTGCCGCCGAGACGCACATTCATTTATGAGTATGCGCCGGACGCGCAGCTGGATATCTGACGGCACGGCCGATGCAGACGTCTGGCGCTTCGGGCAGAAGGCCGGCCGACATGCCTTCACAGAAAGCAACAGTTCAGGATGGCGAGTCGTCCTGAACTGTTTCGCAGAAACAGGAGAGTGAAAATTTGGACGAGAAGATCATAAAAACAGAATATTCCGAGGTCATGCAGAAGTCCTTCATCGACTATGCCATGAGCGTCATTGTGGCCAGAGCCCTTCCGGATGTGCGGGACGGCCTCAAGCCGGTGCAGCGCCGGACGCTCTATGACATGTATGAGCTGGGCATCCGCTATGACAGGCCCTACCGGAAATGTGCCCGTATCGTGGGCGATACCATGGGTAAATATCATCCTCACGGGGACAGCTCCATCTATGACGCGCTGGTGGTGATGGCTCAGGACTTCAAGAAGGGAATGCCCCTGGTGGACGGGCACGGCAACTTCGGAAACATAGAGGGAGACGGCGCCGCGGCCATGCGTTATACGGAGGCCCGCCTGGAACAGGTGACCCAGGAGGCATTTCTCGCGGACCTGGACAAGGACGTGGTGGATTTCGGCCCGAACTTTGACGAGACGGAGAAGGAGCCGACGGTCCTTCCGGTGAAAATTCCCAATCTGCTGGTCAACGGCTCGGAGGGAATCGCGGTGGGCATGGCTACCAGCATTCCGCCTCATAATCTGGGCGAGGTGATCGAAGCGGAAAAGGCCTACCTGAAAAACGAGTCCATTTCCACGGCGGAGCTGATGAAATACCTGACCGGACCGGATTTCCCCACGGGTGGAATCGTCACAAATAAGGACGATCTGCTTTCCATTTATGAAACGGGAACCGGAAAGATACGCATCCGCGGAAAGGTTGAGGTGGAAAAGGGAAAGGGAGGAAAGACCAATGTGGTCATCACGGAGATTCCCTATCCCATGATCGGCGCGAACATCGGCAAGTTCCTGTCGGATGTGGCCGCTCTGGCGGAAACCAAAAAAACCGCGGACATCAGCGATATTTCCAACCAGTCCTCCAAGGAGGGCATCCGTATCGTCATCGAGCTGAAGCGGGATGCGGACGTGGATAATTTCATCAATATGCTTTATAAGAAGACCCGGCTGGAGGATACCTTCGGCGTGAACATGCTGGCCATCGCGGACGGGCGGCCGGAGACGCTGGGGCTTCGTGCGATTCTGAAGGCCCATGTGGATTTTCTCTATCAGGTGACCACCAGAAAATATGAGAACCTGCTCACAAAGGAAAGAAACCGCCGGGAGATTCAGGAAGGTCTCATCAAGGCCTGCAACGTGATCGATCTCATCATTGAGATTCTCAGGGGCTCCCGCGACCGGGCCATGGCGAAGGCCTGCCTGGTGGAGGGAAAAACCGATGGTATCCGCTTCAAATCCAAAGAAGCGAAGGTGATGGCGGGACAGCTTTCCTTTACGGAGAACCAGGCCAACGCCATTCTGGAGATGCGCCTGTACAAGCTCATCGGCCTGGAACTGGAGGCGCTGATTAAGGAGCATGAGGAAACCCTTGCGAATATCTACCGGTATGAGGATATTCTGGAACGCAGGGAATCCATGGCCCAGGTCATCGTGAACGAGCTGGACGAGCTCAAGAAGAAGTTTGCCAGACCCAGACGGACCGTGATCGATAACTGCGCAGAGGCGGTGTTCGAAGAAAGAAAGCCGGAAGAGATGGACGTGATGTTTCTCATGGACCGCTTCGGCTATGCCAAAACCATTGATCTGTCCGTCTATGAGCGCAATAAGGAGGCGGCGGATTCGGAAAACCGTTTCGTATTCCAGTGCAGGAACACGGGAAGGATCTGCCTGTTCACCAATAAGGGACAGCTGTATACCATCAAAGTTTCCGACCTGCCATACGGAAAATTCCGGGATAAGGGAACGCCGGTGGATAATGTGAGCAACTATGATTCCACGAAGGAGGAGCTTCTCAACGTCTGCAGCCAGTCGGATCTGAACCTCTGCCGCGTGATTTTCACCACGAAGATGGGCATGATCAAGGTGGTGGACGGCGGGGAATTCGACGTGATGAAGCGTACCGTCGCGGCCACCAGGCTCCAGGATGGAGACGAGGTGAAGGACGTGACCGTACTTAAGTGTCAGCAGACCGTAGTGCTTCAAACTCATAAGGGCTTCTTCCTGCGCTTTGCCGTGGAGGAGATTCCGGAAAAGAAGAAGGCCGCCGTCGGCGTGCGTGCTATCCGCCTGAGTCCTGACGACTTCGTGGAAGCGGTGCATTTCACCGGACCGGGCGGAGAGGGAAGCATTCCCTTCGGGGACAGACAGCTGGAGCTGGCCCGCCTGAAGATCGCAAAGAGGGATGGAAAAGGCACGAAGGTGCGCGCATAGCATACAGACTGTATCGAATGTTAAGATTCTTATGCTTCGCGGCCTGCAGGAACGATGCCCGCAGGCCTAAAATTCAGAAATCCGGGAGGACAGCGCCGCCTGATGCAGTCTCTGTCCTTCGTCTGAAAATTTCAGCCCGTTAAAAACGGCCGGGCGCATGACCTTCTCCAGAAAGGGGAGGCCTGCGATCAGGTCGTTTTTTCTATACCCGATGGCCGGATTTGTGAGAAGACGGAAGCATTGCAGAGGAAGAGGCAGCGCTGGAAAAAATCCTGACTTTTGTCTTCCCCGTTTCCGGCATAAACCCTTTCATAATAATCCGTGAGTGAATCCGCATATTGCTCCTCCGCAGCGAGATGCTTCCAGACGTTCAGCTCATCCGGACGACAGGTCCTGATGGAACAGCCCTCCGGCAGCGGGCGCAGGGCGGACGGCTCCGGCTTCTCGCAGATCAGGAACAGATTGAGGTTCCCGGCCGTTTCATACAGGCTGTCAAGGCCTGCCTGATGATAAAGTTCCCAGTCCTTACAAAAATGTTTCATAGACGCTCCTTTCTCTGCCCACAGTTTAGCGTCGGAAGAGATGGCCGTCAAGAAAAGTCTGCGTAAAGGACGTCAGATTTGGATAATAACAGCGGTCAGGATTTTAAAAAGCATTGCCTTTTTTTTAACGAGCAATTATAATGGTAGGCAGACAGATTCCGGGAGAGAAGACGGGAATCGGAAAGGTATGAAAACGGATGAGAGTGATTGCGGGAGAGGCGAGAAGCCTGCCGTTAAAGTGCCCGGAGGGGCTGGACACGAGACCGACCACGGACAGGATTAAGGAAACCCTGTTCAACATTCTGCAGCCCTGGATACCGGGCAGCATTTTTGTGGATCTGTGCAGCGGAAGCGGCGCCATCGGAATAGAGGCCATCAGCCGCGGAGCGAAGCGGGCTTATTTTGTGGAAAACGCGGCAAAGGCCGTAAAATGTATTCAGGAAAATCTGCATTTTACAAAATTTGAGGACAGGGCCGTTCTGCTCAGGCAGGATGTGGTAGCGGCGCTTTCCGGCATCCATGAGAAGGAAGCTGACGTGATTTTCATGGACGCGCCTTACAGTGCAGGACTGGAGGAACCCGTTCTTGAGGCGCTCGGCCGGATGCCCTATGTGACGGAAGAGACACTGGTTGTCTTTGAAGCGGAAAAGAACAGGGATTTTTCCTTTGCGGAGGACTGTGGCTTTGAAGTGACGAGAGAGAAAATTTATAAAACAAACAAGCATGTATTTATGAAAAAGAGGGAAGCGGAGCGCTGATGGCAGGCCGTCAGGGCGCTTCGGAACGGAGAAAATTATGAAAGCAGCGATTTATCCGGGAAGCTTTGACCCGGTAACGTTCGGCCACCTGGATATTATCAAAAGGGCGGCGTCGATTTTTGATGAATTAACAGTCAGCGTGCTGAACAATACGCAGAAGACTCCGTTGTTTTCTGTGGAAGAACGTGTTAAAATACTGGAAGAGGCCACAAAGGATCTTCCAAATGTAAAGATCGATTCTTTTTCGGGACTTTTGATCGATTATGCAAGAAGTAAGGATGTCCATGTGGCGATCCGGGGACTTCGTGCCATCACGGATTTTGAATATGAGCTGCAGACCGCGCAGACGAACAGTATGCTGTCAAAGGGCGAACTGGACACCATGTTTCTGACCACCCGCCTGGAGTACGCTTACCTCAGTTCCTCAAGCGTGAAGGAGATAGCGCAGTTCCATGGGGACGTCTCCCAGTGTGTGCCTGACTTTGTTGCCAGGCTTCTGTATGAGAAATTCGGACAAGCATAAATTTCTTTTCGGGTGATAAAAAGGGGCCGTCATGCGGCTGAATTCAGTAAAACGCTTCGGTATGGAGGGAAAACATGAGCAGCAGAATCGAACAGTTGATTGATGAGATTGAGGAATATATTGACAGTTGTAAATATCAGCCGCTTTCCAATTCTAAAATTATAGTAAATAAGGAAGAGCTGGAGGAGCTTCTGCGGGAGCTGCGCATGAAGACTCCTGATGAAATCAAGCGTTATCAGAAGATCATCAACAATAAGGAAGCCATTCTGAATGACGCCAGGGAAAAAGCGGAAGCCCTTATCAATGAGGCAACCGCGCATACGACGGAACTGGTCAGCGAGCATGAGATCATGCAGCAGGCTTATGCGCAGGCAAATGAGGTGGTCAACATGGCGACCCAGCAGGCACAGGAGATTCTGGACAACGCGACCGTGGAGGCGAACAGTGTGAAGGCGTCTGCCATCCAGTATACGGACGATATCCTGGCTAATCTGGAGCAGATCATTGAGAACGGAATTCAGATTGCAAATACGCATTACGGACAGCTTCTGGATGATCTGAACGGCTGTCTGAATGTGGTACAGTCCAACCGGATGGAGCTTCGTCCGGATGAGATTGACGATACCTCATCCCTGCCGGATATGAATACGGTCGATCCGGAGGAAGGAAGAGAGGACGGAAAGCTGGATCTGATGTAAAAAAAGGCCGGAAACAGAAGCGGATGCCGCGTTCGGCGGGGCACCCGCTTCTTTTCATCGTTATGGAGGAAAACAGGTTGAAAAAGATGCGAATGATACGGAAAATACTCATGACAGCGGCAGTGCTTCTCCTGGCAGTTCCCGTAGTCAGAACCCGGGCCAGTGAACCCGTGGTCATTGTGATCGATCCGGGCCACGGCGGAGAAAACCGGGGCGGAGAGGTGGCAGGGCAGTTCCTGGAGAAGGAGATTACCCTGCAGACGGCTCAGGCCATGAAGCAGACGCTGGAGCAGTTTGAGGGCGTGCAGGTTTACCTGACGAGGACGACGGATCAGGAGCTGTCTCTGGAGGAACGGGCGCAGATTGCCAAAGCCTATGGGGCGGATTTTTTGTTTTCCCTTCATTACAATATGTCCTCAGAGCATAACCTGTACGGATCGGAGGTCTGGACCTCCGCCTTTGGACGGTATTATTCAGCGGGCCAGACCTTCGGCAGACTGCAGCTTGCCGAAATGGCGGGAAAGGGGCAGTATATCCGCGGCGTAAAGACCAGACTGAGCAGCCGCGGAACGGATTATTACGGCGTGATCAGGGCCGCGAGAGAGCTGGATATTCCCTGTGTCATCATCGAACACTGCTACATGGATCATCCCGTTGACAGCCATCAGATCAATGCAGCCGGAAAGGTGGCGGAGATGGGTGTGAGCGATGCCATCGCTGCAGCAAAATATTTTCACCTGAAATCTTCCTCTCTCGGACTGGACTACAGCAGCTATTCCTATGAGACGGTGTCCGCCCCGCAGGGAATTGCGGCGCCGGACAAAACGCCTCCGGAAACAGTGAATCTGAGCGTCCTTTCTTCGGATGCGGCCACAGGCAGACTGGATCTTTGTCTGGAAGCGCATGACGCGCAGTCCGGCATTCTGTATTACAGCTACAGCCTGGATGGAGGTGCGACCTGGTCTACTCTCATGCCTTTTGCCAATCTGGGCACACTGACCTTTTCAGTCACCGTGCCTTCAGGAAGCGCGCCCGTCATTCTCTGCCGGGCCTATAACGGCTACGACCAGTATACCGAGAGCGCGGCCGCAATGCCGGCAGGATTTCCGGCGGGATAAGAGATCAGAAAAGAACGGGAAAAAGGGCGGCGTAATATAGAAAAGCGAGCAGCGTCTGGGCACATTTATGGCAGACATACTGTCTCAGGGAAAGGTTCGTTTCCCGGATCATACTGTAGGTCTGTGCGATACAGGACAGCCCGCCGAAGGGGAGCAGAACAAAGCCCCAGAATGCGTTCTCCGGCCCCAGCCCCGACAGGCCGCTGGTGATTTCCAGAATGCAGGCACAAAGAGAACGCACTGTTTTCGCCCGGGCGGGGAGCAGAAGGTCCGGAATGAGGTTCATCAGGTTAAACAGGATCATATAACCGCCGAGAGAGGCGATGGAGATGAGCGCCGAGGTGATGGACGCCTGCGTCTGTTCCAGCAGAGACGGTGCCCGCCGAAAGCTTCCGGCGCGGCCTTTTCCCTTTGAAATGCCGGAAACCGGTGCAGAAGCGGAGACTTCCCGGACAGCAGAGACTTCCCGGACGGCGGAGACTTTCCCGGCAGCAGAGGACGCAGCGGGACGGGGTGACGTTGCAGCGGGAAGGGAAGCCGCGTGCAGGAGGGAAAGGAAGGCCTTCCCGGAAAAAGCCGGTACGGCACTCCCGGTACAGGGCGGAATGTCCCGGTAAAAGGTCCAGCGCAGGATGAGGCCGTAAAGTAGCGGAAGAAGATACATACCTGCCCAGAACGGCCAGGGGCAGGGGACGGGAAAAAGGGTGAGCACGAAGCCGGAAAAATAGATGGGCCCGATGTTGTTGCAGAATGCGAGCATCAGGGACGCTTCTCTGTGTGTCAGCCTGCCGTGCTGCAGACTTTCTGCCGTCACGCGGGCACCCATGGGGAAGCCGCAGAGAAAGCCGATAACGAGCACATAAAGGCAGGAATCGGACAGGCCGAAGAGCGGCCGGAGCAGCGGAGCGAACAGGCGGGCAAAGCTGTCGGAGAGGTTCATGCGGATCAGAATTCCGGAAAGGATCATAAAGGGCAGAAGGGTCGGAATCATTTTTTCAAACCACAGATTCAGCCCTGTGAGGGAGAGTGTCAGCGCTTTTTCATTCTCCAGAAGCATGGAAAGGGTGAGAGCGGTGAAAAGGCATAACAGCAGAGCCTTTCTTGCAGTGCGAAGCCGTGCCTTCAGGGAAACGCTTTTCGGTCTGTAGAGCCGGTGTTCTCTCATGGGTGCCTCCGCTGTCTTTTTTATCAATCTATGATGGAGAACGTTCCGGAATGACCGGAAAGAATGAGGAGGAAGACTTATGATCCGTCTGGACCGTTATTTATGCGAGATGGGAGAAGGAACCAGGAGCGAAGTGAAGGAACTTTTGCGTAAGGGACGCGTCAGCGTGGACGGGTGTCCGGAGAAGAATCCGGCCAGGAAGGTGGACGAAAAGAGCGTTCAGGTTTGCGTGGACGGACGTCTTATTTCCTATGCGAAAAACGTATATTTTCTGATGAATAAGCCTTCGGGGCTGCTGTCCGCCACCAGGGACGGCCATGGCAGGACGGTTCTGGACTGGATGAGGGAAAGGGAGCCGGAGAACGTCCTGCTGAGGAGGGATCTGTTTCCGGTGGGAAGGCTGGATAAGGATACGGAGGGGCTGCTTCTGATCACAGATGACGGCGCTCTTGCGCACCGTCTGCTTTCTCCGGCCAGGCATGTGAAGAAGACCTACTATGTGGAAACGGATGGAACGCTTTCCGAAGAGGCCTGCGACAGGCTTCGTGAGGGTGTGGATATCGGGGAAGAGGAGCACACCAGACCTGCCGAAATCCGGGAGGTGAAGCTGGAAGGATGCGCGGCGGAATCCCGTGCGGCCTGTCTTCTCACCATCACGGAAGGGAAGTACCATCAGGTGAAGCGGATGATGCAGAGTCAGGGAAGAACGGTGACCTACCTCAGGCGCGTGTCCATGGGACCGCTGCTTTTGGGAAATACTCTTCCTGTGGGAGAATTCCGTCCCCTTTCACGGGAGGAGCTGGCTGCGCTGGAACTTGCCGGAACAAAAGAGGACGAAGCCCGGACAGCCTGCTCAGAAAGGACCGGGGCGGAGGAAAACGGCAGCTGCGTGAGTCCTTTCTCCGAGGATGGGACATTTTCTGACGTGCGGGAGATGCTCTCCGGTATCGATACCGTGATTTTCGATCTGGACGGTACGCTGGTGGATTCCATGTGGGTCTGGCCGGAAATTGACGTGGAATATCTGGGAAGATACGGAATTCAGTTGGATGAGCGGCTTCAGGGCGACATCGACGGGATGAGCTTTACGGAAACCGCGGAATATTTTAAGGAGCGCTTCGGCATCCCGGACAGCGTGGAGAAGATCAAGGAAGACTGGAACCGGATGGCGGAGGAGAAATATCTGCATCAGGTTCCCCTGAAAAAAGGGGCGCGGGAGTTTATCGAAGCGTGCCGGAAGAAAAAATGGAAGCTTGGCATCGCCACAAGCAATTCCAGGCAGCTGGTGGAAGGGGTGATCGGCGCCCGGGGACTGAAGGACGCTTTTTCCTGCATCCTCACCAGCTGTGAGGTGGGTAAGGGAAAACCCGCTCCCGACATCTATCTTGCCGTGGCGGAAAGGCTCGGTTCAGATCCTGCGCGCTGCCTGGTATTTGAGGACATCGAGCCGGGAATCAGGGCAGGAAAGGCGGCGGGAATGCGGGTCTGCGCGGTGAAGGACGACTGGTGTCAGACGCCGGAAATACAGCTGCGCAGGCTGGCGGATTATTACATTGCGGATTATACAGAACTGATAGACATGCCACATGATGAGGGGCAGTAGGCGCATGCGTTATGGTACATGCGGCATACCGCCCGAAAACCGGTGCGGATGACGGCCCGCACAGAACGGCTGAAAGGAAAGGAAACGGAAATGACGAAGGGATTCTTGCCGGTAACAAGAAAAGAGATGGAAGAGAGGGGGATTGACAGGCCGGACTTTGTCTATGTCATCGGGGACGCATACGTGGATCATCCCTCCTTTGGACATGCCATCATCAGCCGCGTACTGGAGGCGCATGGCTACAGCGTCTGCATCATTTCCCAGCCGGACTGGAAGGACGAGGGGAGCATCGACGTATTCGGAAGGCCGAAGCTCGCCTTCCTCGTCTCCTCCGGGAACATGGATTCCATGGTCAATCACTATTATGTTTCCGGAAAAAGAAGGATGGAGGATGCGTATACGCCGGGAGGAAAAACCGGAAAACGGCCTGATCATGCGGCCGTGGTCTATGGAAATCTGATCCGCCGCACCTACAAAGATGTTCCGATCATTCTGGGCGGAATTGAGGCCAGCCTGCGCAGGATGGCCCATTACGATTACTGGAGCAATTCCTTCCGACGTTCCATCCTTCTGGACAGTCAGGCGGATCTGATTTCCTATGGGATGGGAGAAAAGTCCATTGTGGAAATCGCGGATGCGCTCGCTTCCGGCATTGCTGTAAAGGATATCACCTTTGTGGCGGGAACCGTTTATAAGACGAAGAAGCCGGATGAGGTATACGGCGGCGTGCGGCTTCCTTCTTATGAGGAGATGAAGGCGGATAAGAAAAAATATGCGGACAGCTTTCTCGTTCAGCATAACAATACGGACCCCATCAATGGAAATGTGCTGATGGAGGGCTATCCCGGCGGGGTGTATGTGGTGCAGAATCCGCCGCAGAAGCCTCTGACCATGCAGGAGATGGACGATGTATACGCCCTTCCCTATATGCGCACCTACCATCCCTCTTATGAGAGCCAGGGCGGTGTTCCGGCGATCCGGGAGATCAAATTTTCGCTGATCAGCAACAGGGGATGCTTTGGCGGCTGCAGCTTCTGCGCCCTGACCTTCCATCAGGGACGCACGGTGCAGGTGAGAAGCCATGAGTCCATTCTGGAGGAGGCGAAGGAGCTGGTTCAGGATAAGGATTTCAAGGGCTACATTCACGATGTGGGAGGGCCGACGGCCAATTTCCGCGCCCCTTCCTGCCAGGATCAGCTGGTGCGCGGCGTATGCAAAAACAGGCAGTGCCTGTTCCCGAAGCCCTGCCCTCATCTGAACGCGGATCACAGGGATTATCTTGAGCTTCTGCGTTCCCTGCGGGCGCTTCCGGGTGTGAAGAAGGTGTTCATCCGCTCCGGAATCCGTTTCGACTATCTGCTGGCGGACCCGGACGATACCTTTTTCCGGGAGCTGGTGCAGTATCATGTGAGCGGTCAGCTCAAGGTGGCTCCGGAGCACATCTGCGACGCAGTGCTCAAAAGGATGGGAAAGCCCGAAAACGCGGTCTATGAAAAGTTCCGGAAAAAATACGCCAGGCTGAACGAGGAGCTGGGGCTGAAGCAGTATCTGGTGCCCTACCTGATGAGCTCCCATCCAGGCTCCACCCTGAAGGAGGCTGTGGCGCTGGCGGAATATCTGCGGGATCTGGGCTATATGCCGGAGCAGGTGCAGGATTTTTATCCCACGCCATCCACCATGTCCACTGTCATGTATTATACGGAAATTGATCCGAGGGATGGAAAGCCGGTTTATGTCTGCAAAAATCCCCATGAAAAGGCCATGCAGCGTGCGCTGATCCAGTACCGGAATCCTAAAAACTATGACCTTGTGTATGAAGCTCTTACAAAGGCCGGCCGGCCGGATCTGATCGGCTTCGGCCCGAAATGCCTGATCCGCCCCCGGAAGGAAGAGAGAAGCCGGGCGGGCGGCGGCAGGGACGGCAGCGGCCGGAAGACGGCAGAGCGGGCCGGACAGACCGGAAAGAGTGGCCGGATGGCCGGTAAGGGAAGGCGGACGGACGGCGTACGGCCTGGGACGGACAGACGGGAAGCCCGTCAGCCGGAGTCGCGCAGAAAGAAAACCATCCGGAATGTGCATCAGAAGAAAACGGGAGAAAAATGAAACGAATTCTTTTTGTGGAAGATGATCTGAGCCTGGCCGGCGGCCTCACCTTCGCTCTGAAAAAGCAGGGATATGAACCGGATGTGGCGAGAAGCGTTTCCGAGGCGGAGAAAAAATGGCAGAATGGCGGATACGATCTGGTGATTCTGGATGTCTCCCTTCCTGACGGCTCAGGCTATGAGCTTTGCAGAAGCATCCGGAAAACGTCGAAGGTGCCGGTTCTGTTTCTCACGGCGGCCGACGAGGAGACGGATATCATCATGGGGCTTGATCTGGGCGGCGATGATTATATCACCAAGCCCTTCAAGCTGGCCGTATTTCTGGCGCGGGTAAATGCGCTCCTGCGAAGAGGCGGCAATTTTCAACAGGAAGACACCGGGCTGAAGTCCAATGGAATCCGGGTGGACCTGTTAAGGCAGGAAGTCTTTAGGGGGCAGGAGCGGATCGAGCTGACGGCCGGGGAATACCGGCTGCTGTGCCTGTTTATGGAAAATCCGGATATCGTCCTTTCTCCGGAACAGATTCTGGGAAGGCTCTGGGACCGTGAGGAAAACTATATCAACAGCAGCACGCTTACCGTATATATCCGGAGACTGCGCGCGAAGATTGAGGATGATCCTGCCATGCCTGAGAAGATTGTAACCGTGCGACGTATGGGCTACAGGTGGAATACCGGGAGAAGCGCAGAAAAAGGCTCCGGTGCGTAAGGCTTCGAAGCAAAAAAAGTGACAGAACAAAAAAACGATTGAAAACGGGGATGCTTTCGACTGGAAACAGTTATGAAAGGCACCCCCGTTTACTTTTTTATGTTGTTTATTCCTGTATGTTATTTATTCCTGCAATGCTTCTCCTGCGGAAGACGCCTCCATTCTTCTTTTCATTTCCTTTTGAAATCTGCCAAGGAGGAACAGGGACAGGATGGCGGCCAGCAGAGCGGTCCCGGCAAAATTCAGCCAGATGCCCGTAAGTCCCAGAGGCCAGAGAACGGCGATGAGAATCACGGGAAAGAGCAGGGCGGTGGAAACGGAAACGATGGACGCGGAAACCGGCATTTCTACCGCGAGCATATAGCTCTGTGTGGCAAAGGAAAACCATCTCGTCAGATAGGTGGCCGCAAAGAGACGCACCGCGCCCTCCGCCATCATAAGAAGCTCGACGCTGTCCCCTCCGACGAACAGATGGGTGATCTGACCGGGGAAAAGGAAGAGGACGATGGCGGACAGGACGGAGAGAATGCCGCTTGCCGTGAAGCAGCACCGTTCGATGGCGCTCACACGGCGGTAATTGCCCGCACCCCAGTTATAACCCACCGCAGGCTGGAGCGAATCGCACATGCCGTAAAGCAGGGGCTGTATGAAGCCGTCCGCATACATCAGAATCCCGTAAACGGAAACCGCGTTTTCTCCTCCGACGCGCAGCAGGATGGCGTTCATCAGGATAGAGGTGATACGTCCGGCAATATTATTCAGAAAGTTCGGACTTCCGCAGGAAATGATCTGACGGATCAGCCGCAGAGAAAAGCGGGGCCGCCTGAAACGAAGCAGAAACTTTCCGCGAAGGAAGGGGTACAGGGCAATGAGCGCGCAGACCATCATGCCAAGGCAGGTAGCAAGCGCAGCGCCCCAGATGCCAAAGCCGAGAACACCGAGGAAAAGGAACTCCAGAACAGCGCTCAAAACGGACATGAGAATATTCAGGTACATGCTTCCCCTGATCTGGCCGCAGATGCGCAGATAATTATCCATGGCAAATACGATGGTGGTAACGGGAGAGCAGATAGCATAGACGCGGAGATACTGAACCGCGAAAACGGCGAATTCTCCTTCCGCGCCCATCAGACGGATCAGAAGAGGCGCTGCTGCAAACAGGATCAGTCCTACAATGATGCCCGCGCCGATGATCATCAGGACAGCGCAGGTGAATATATTATTTGCTTCCTCATCCTCTTTTTTCCCGAGGCTGATGGAGATCGGCACGGAGGAGCCGACGCCGATCAGGTCCGCAAGAGCAAAGTTGATGATCACGAAGGGCATGGCAAGATTCAGCGCCGCAAAGGCGGTATCGCCCAGAAGCCTGCCCACAAAGATGCCGTCAAGAAGCTGGTACAGGGCAGAAGCCAGCATGCTGATTGCGCCGGGGATGGCGGCGATAAAAAACAGTTTTGTCGGTGCTACACTGGAGAATAAATACTTGGAGTCCATGTTTCTTACCTTTCTTCGTTTTGTTCTATGTCGGACATTTCGAAAATACGGTCAAATCCATTTCTCAGGTTTTCTGCAAAATCGGCATACGCCTGAACAAAGGCTGATCCATGCTTCAGCAGAGTCTGGCGGATGGCCGCATCCTCCATCTGGTAAAGCGGTTTGAGAAGACCGGCGGCATACTCTCTTCCCTCCGGAGTGAGACAGATCGTTTTTTCGCGGGTATGCTTTTCTATATGCAGAGTCAGGTACCCTTCGGCAGCCAGTTCCTTTACAATTGTGTTAATCGTGGTCTTCGGGATCAGCCATTCCTCGCACAGCTGTTTCTGGGAATGGGACTGTCCGTCGTCGAGAGCGTAGAAGATGGCTAACGTATTGTCTTTTACGCCAAGCTTCCTGGCAGCCTGATAATAAAGCCCGTCAATTCGGTTCATTGTCAGAGTCAGTTTCCGGATTGCTTCCTGATAATTGTCCATGACCTTTTCTCCCGTTCTTATGGCTGTGCAGAAAAATTTTTCAGAGAATTTTCCCGGCAGATAGCGTAATACGCGTGCTGAGTTTCTGCACTTTTACAGTCCGAATTCGAACTGTAAGCTGCATTGGGCATTATAGTACGAATTCGTATTAAAGTCAAGCATATTTTATGCCAAGGTTTTTGTAAACCAACAGGAAGAAGGAGCTTTATGGTTCTTGACGGCATATACCCCTATGGGTATAATAAAATATGGCCAAAATAGGGAAACCTGTATAGGTATTAAACATGGAAATGAGGAAGAGTATGAAGGATACAAAACTGATCCGTACACTGGAAGCCTTTCTGGAATGGGGAGGCATGCGCAGGGAGATCATCTGTCTGGTGATTTCCGGAGCCGCCCTCATCATCAGTATTTTTGATCTGCTGCCGCTCCCCTTTGACGCGGCCTGGGCAGCCATTCTGCTGTGCGGCATTCCCATCCTGCTGGAGGCGTTCATCGGTCTTATCACGGAATTTGACATCAGAGCGGATGTGCTGGTGTCCATTGCGCTGATCGCTTCGGTTATTATCGGAGAGGATTTTGCGGCGGGAGAGGTGGCGTTTATCATGCAGCTGGGCGCGCTGCTGGAGGATGTGACCGTGGCGAAGGCGCGGGCCGGCATTGAACGCCTGGTACATCTTACCCCGCAGACCGCCAGGGTGATATCGGGACAGACGGAAACTCTGATTCCGGCGGGTGAGGTGAAGGTGGGAGACGTGCTTCGCGTGCTGCCCGGAGAAACGGTCCCCGTGGACGGCGTTATCCTTTCCGGACAGACCTCCATCAATCAGGCCGTTATGACAGGAGAATCCCTGCCCGTGGACAAGGAAGCGGGAGATGAGGTGAAGAGCGGCACGGTCAACCAGTTCGGCTCCTTTGACATGAAAGCTGAAAGGGTTGGGGAGGACAGCTCCATCCAGCGCATGATCCGGCTGGTGCAGTCCGCAGATGCCGGAAAGGCGAAGATCGTTGGAATTGCCGACCGGTGGGCCACCTGGATCGTGGTGATTGCCCTCAGCGCGGCGGCTCTGACCTGGCTTTTCACCGGAGAGATCATCCGTGCGGTCACCATCCTGGTGGTATTCTGTCCCTGTGCGCTGGTGCTTGCCACGCCCACCGCGATCATGGCGGCGATCGGCAACGCGACGAAGCACGGGTTTCTGGTCCGCGAGGGCGACGCTCTGGAACGGCTCGCCGCGGTAACAGGCATCGCCTTTGACAAGACGGGCACGCTGACAGAAGGAACACCCCGCGTGGTGGAAACGCAGAGCGTTATGGACGGACTGA
>ULPS01040627.1_pt1 | contig 23094 bp, 20 predicted proteins | sample 1953711 | NCBI WGS metagenome assembly ULPS01 (sample SAMEA4835635, study PRJEB28245) | human gut metagenome | biome: gut microbiome; material: fecal sample | place: Denmark | collected 2008 | reverse complement strand
ATTTCTTGCACGAGTTTTCGTGTTCTTATTTGTATATATGCATAAGAGGCATATATACAAGTCGGTGCAGTCATTATACCTGCTTCTATTGCCTTATACAGGACTTTTCATTTTTATTCCATAAGGTTACAGATTTTTCGGGTAAGATTCCACTGGTGTTTATGTAAATATCCGTGTGTAAACGGTTTATTTAAATATTATATTAAAGGAGAGTAACTTATTATGGAGTACAGGGAGTTTCTGGAAAATGTACGAAAGGAGGTAGAATCAAGGTATGACAGTAATGTCAGCGTCACGCTTAATCATGTCATGAAAAATAACGGAACGGAGCTTGACGGCATTACAATAATGGAAAAAGATAAGAATATCGCACCTACAATATATATTAATTCTTTTTATGACAGATACAGGGAAGGGGTTTCTTTAAAAGCTGTTGTAAGTGAGATTATACGTATTTATAATCAGAATAAGAATTCAATTAATATTAATGCTGATTATTTTGAAAATTATGAAAATGTCAGAAAAACAATCGTATATAAGCTTGTCAATTATCAGAAGAATAAAAAACTTCTGGAAGATGTGCCATACAAAAGAGTGCTTGACCTTGCTGTAGTTTTTTACTGCCTGATAGAGCAAAGGAAAGGTGTGAGTGCAACGGCACTTATTCATAATGAACATTTAAGAATCTGGAATGTGACAGAGGATGAAATTTATAATGATGCATTGAAGAATACACCTGTTCTGCTTGCCGGCAGCATTGTGCCTATGAGTAAAATATTAAGTGAGATTGCAGGAACAGCTCCGGTTGATAATGACGAGAAAGTGTGTGAATACACAGGCGAAGACATTTTATATGTACTCACCAATTCTTCAAGGGTAAATGGTGCCGCATGTATATTATATGATAATCTTCTTAAAAAATTTGCGAATGATGTACATTCTGATTTATACATACTTCCGTCATCTGTTCATGAGGTCATTATTGTTCCTAAAAAGAATGCATTTGATAAATCTGAACTTGCAGATATGGTAAGGGAAGTGAATGAACAGGGAGTTTCGCAGGATGAGATTCTGTCTGATAATGTGTATGAATATAACAGAAAGAATGGACTTATTACAATGTGATAAAAATAGTAGAAACAGATATTAAATAAAGACAGTATGTGCATGATGGGGGTCGAACCCACGGCCTTTCGCTCCGGAGGCGAACGCTCTATCCACTGAGCTACATGCACATGCTGTATTATTTTACATTATAAAAACAAAAAAAGCAAGATGGTTGAAATGACGAAATGATTTTGTTAAAATTATATTATTTATTAATAACAGGAATGAAAGCATATGGATGATGGAGTAAGAATTAATAAGTTCCTCGGTTCGGCAGGATATTGTTCGAGAAGAGAAGCGGACAGGCTTGTCGGTGAGGGACGTGTTTTTATAGATGGAAATATGGCAGATAGGGGAAGCCGTGTTATGCCGGGACAGAAGGTATATGTTGATGGTAAGGCAGTTGTTCCGGAAGAAGAAAATATACTTATAGCAGTGAATAAACCAAGAGGAATAGTATGCACCACAACTGATAAACAGGGGGCTAATAATATAGTTGATTTTCTTGGATGTGACAAAAGAATTTACCCTGTCGGAAGACTTGACAAAGATTCAGAAGGCCTGCTTTTAATGACTAATGATGGTGAACTGATGAATAATATTCTCACGGGGAAAAATGAGCATGAGAAAGAATATATAGTTGAGGTAGATAAAAATCTTTCAGATGATTTTGAACGCAGAATGTCAGAACCGATGTATTTAAAAGAACTTGATAAAACGACAAGACCGTGCCGTGTTATTAAGACAGGGAAAAAAACATTCAGGATAATTTTAAAACAGGGATTAAACAGACAGATAAGACGCATGTGTTCCAATCTTGGATATAAAGTCGTAAAATTGAAAAGAATAAGAATAATGAATATAGAACTGAATGATTTGCCAGCCGGTGCAACAAGAAAAATTGAAGGCAGCGAATATGAAAAATTAATGAATCTTATCAATAAAAAATAAGGACAGAAAGTGGTAACGGAAATGACGGATTTGGAAAGAATTAAAGAGCTTGTAAGCATATTAAACAAGGCAGGAAAAAGTTATTATTCAGAAGGCGTTGAGATAATGAGCAACTTTGAATATGATAAGCTTTATGACGAACTTGTAAAACTTGAAGAAAAAACTAAGATTGTTCTTTCGGACAGCCCTACTGTTAATGTTGGATATGAAACGCTCAGTGAGCTTCCAAAGGAAAGACATGACAGTCCTATGTTAAGCCTTGATAAGACAAAAAATTCCGACGAGCTGGTGGACTGGCTTGGAAGCCAGAGAGGTCTGTTATCATGGAAACTTGACGGGCTTACTATAGTCCTGACATATGAAAATGGCGAACTTTTAAAAGCTGTAACAAGAGGAAATGGCGAAGTTGGGGAAATTATTACACAGAATGCAAAAGTATTTAAAAATGTTCCGTTGTCAATTCCTTTTAAAGGCAGACTTGTTATAAGAGGAGAGGCAATTATAACTTATTCTGACTTTAAAAAAATCAATGAAAAGATTCCTGAGATAGATGCAAAATATAAGAATCCAAGAAATCTTTGCAGCGGTTCAGTACGTCAGCTTAATAATAAGATTACTGAAGAAAGAAATGTAAGATTTTTTGCATTTTCGCTTGTTTATGCAGATGGACAGGATTTTAAGAATTCAAGGAAAGTACAGTTTGAATGGCTTAAAGAACAGGGATTTTCTGTAGTTGAATACAAAGAAGTGACATCAGAAAATCTCAAAGACACAATTATGTGGTTTGAAGATAAGATAAAAGATAATGATTTTCCATCAGACGGACTTGTAATATTGTATGATGATATCGCATATGGCGATTCACTTGGAAGAACGGCTAAGTTTCCACGTAATTCAATGGCATTTAAGTGGACTGATGAGACAGCCGTAACACATCTTAGAAAGATTGAATGGAGTGCGTCAAGGACAGGGCTGATAAATCCTATAGCGGTATTTGATACGGTTGAGCTTGAGGGCACAAAAGTTTCAAGGGCAAGTGTTCATAATATAAGCATTATGGAAGGCTTACAGCTTGGAATAGGTGATGAGATAAGTGTCTTTAAAGCTAATATGATTATTCCGCAGATAGCAGATAATTTTACAAGAAGCGGCAATGTTGAGATTCCTTTGGAGTGTCCTGTCTGTAAAGGAAAGACACAAATAAAGCAGATTAATGATGTCAAATCACTGTATTGTATGAATGAAGAATGTCAGGCAAAGCATGTAAAGAGATTTGCACATTTTGTTTCAAGGGATGCAATGAATATTGACGGACTTTCAGAGGCTACACTTGAGAAATTTATCCAGAATGGTCTTATAAAAGATTTTACGGATTTATATCATCTTGACAGATATAAGGACATAATATCAGGCATGGAAGGATTTGGTGAAAAGTCGTGTGAAAATATTCTTAATGCTGTTGAACAGTCAAGAAAGACAATTATGGCAAAGGTTATATACAGTCTCGGAATTCCGGGAATAGGACTTTCAAATGCCAAGATGATTGTAAAAGCAATTGGTTCAGATAAAGAACAGCTTACGACAGCAGACCGTCCGGCACTTGAAGCTGTAAAAGGTGTAGGAGCTGTACTTGCTGATGCATTTGTTTCCTATTTTGAAAATGAGAATAACAGGGCATTATTTGAAAAGTTATTAAAAGAGCTGGATATTGAAAAAGAAGAAGATAATAATTCTGAAAATGCAGATGCTCTTGAAGGTAAAGTTTTTGTTATAACGGGTTCACTAAGTCATTTTAATAACAGAAATGAATTAAAAGACCTGATAGAATCAATGGGTGGAAAGGTCACAGGGTCTGTTACAGGTAATACAAGTTATCTCATTAATAATGATGTAACATCTACATCATCAAAGAATAAAAATGCATCAAAGCTTGGAATACCGATTATAAGTGAAGAAGAATTCCTCGATATTGCAGGCAGAAAAGATTTGATGTAATATACAGGTGTTATTAAATTTAGAAAAATTATGTTTACAGATTATATAAATTGATTTGGGAAAGGCGGAGGTTATGCCAATCAGGATACAGAGTGATTTGCCGGCAAAGGCGGAACTTGAGGATGAAAATATATTTGTCATGGATGAGAACAGGGCTCTTTCACAGGATTTCAGAGAGCTTAGAATAGTGATTCTTAATCTCATGCCTATAAAACAGGATACAGAGCTTCAGCTCTTAAGAGGACTTTCTAATACACCTCTTCAGATAGATGTGACATTTCTACAGATGGAGAGCCATGTTTCTAAGAATACGTCAGTTTCACATTTAAAAAAGTTTTATGTTACATTTCCGGAGATAATGAGAAAGAAATTTGATGGAATGATTATAACAGGTGCACCGGTTGAGAAGATGGATTTTGAGCAGGTAGATTACTGGGATGAGCTTACAAGAATTATGGAGTGGTCAAAGACTCATGTAACATCAACGCTTCATATATGCTGGGGTGCACAGGCAGGATTGTATTATCATTATGGAGTTAAGAAAGTGCTTCTGGATAAGAAACTTTCAGGTGTTTACAGACATCATGTAATGAATAAACGTGAACCGCTTGTACGCGGTTTTGATGATTTTTTCATGGCACCTCATTCGAGATATACAGAAGCCTGCCGTGAAGATATACTTTCTAATCCAAATCTTAAAGTACTTGCGGATTCCAAAGAAGCCGGAATTTATATTGTTATGGAAAAAGAAGGAAAACAGATATTTGTTATGGGACATCCGGAATATGACCGTGTAACACTTGATGGTGAGTATAAGCGTGATATTGAAAAAGGATTAGATATTGAACTCCCGGTTAATTATTATCCTGATGATGACTGTAACCGCAGGCCGGTTCTTTCATGGAGAAGCCATGCGAATAATCTTTATACGAATTGGCTTAATTATTATGTTTATCAGATAACTCCGTATATTCTTGAAGAGGATGTGTAAGATATGGCAGATGAAAAACAGACATTTACAGTTGCTGGATATAAGTTTGCAACTAAGGAAGAAGCACAGGATGCCAAAGATGAACTTAATGCAATAAAGTATCTGTCATCAAAGACAGATGGAAAAGACCCAAAACAGGTATATATGTTATACAACCAGATACTTGACAAACAGCTGTTTAATACGCCTGTCGGAATTGATTATTTAAAGGAACTTCAGCAGTTTTTATATATTAATAAAGATATTCCGAATGATAAAATAAGACCAATTCCGATTAATAATGAATTGAGCGAAATGCTTGATGAGAAGAAGATACCTTTAAAGGTAAAAGATGAGATAAGACAGTTAAAAAGAGATAAGAACAGATATAAGGATAAATATATAAAGTTAATGATTGTCAATATTGTCCTTGTTGTTGTTATAGCTGCGATGGCTGTTATTTTAAAGACTTCATCAACACCGACTGTAATAGATTATGAGAGAAAATTACAGGATAAGTATGCTACATGGCAGGAACAGCTTGAATCACAGGAAGCATCACTAAAGGCAAGAGAAAATCAGACACAGTCAAAACAAAATTAAAAATCTTCACATTTTAAACATATATTTGTTTTATATTTATTTTTAGTAAAAGGCAGAAGTCTTAAAGTGAAAATTAATAAAAACAGGAGATAGATGATATGGATAAAATAAAAGTTTTAGTTGTTGATGATGAGAGCAGAATGAGAAAACTTGTTCATGATTTTTTATCTAGAAGTAATTATGAAGTTATAGAGGCAGCTGATGGGGAAGAAGCCATAGATATTTTCTATGCTGATAAGTCTATTTCACTTATAATACTTGATGTTATGATGCCTAAGATGGATGGATGGGAAGTATGCCGACAGATTAGAAAAGACTCAAAAGTGCCAATTATAATGCTGACAGCAAAGAGCGAGGAAAAAGATGAATTACAGGGCTTCGACTGTGGTGCTGATGAGTATGTTTCAAAACCTTTCAGTCCAAAGATTCTGACGGCGAGAGTTGATGCACTCATAAGAAGAACTTATCAGATAGATAGTTCTGAAGTGTATGAAATAGGCGGAATTGAGATTGATAAGGCTGCACATATTGTAAGGATAGATGGAAAAGAGATTGATTTAAGTTTCAAAGAATTTGAACTTCTTACATATTTTGTTGAAAATAAAGGAATTGCGTTATCAAGAGAAAAGATTCTTAATAATGTCTGGAATTATGATTATTTCGGAGATGCAAGAACGATTGATACGCATGTAAAGAAGCTCCGCAAGAAGATGGGTGAAAAAGGTGACTGCATCCGCACGATATGGGGAATGGGATATAAGTTTGAAGTTTAAAGGAAGAGACAGATATGGGAAGACATTCTATTAAGTTTAAAATTACTTTAATGCTTACAATTATTATTTCAAGCCTTCTTGTGCTGCTTATGATATTAAACAGTACAATGTCAGAAAAGTTTTATCTGAATGGACGCAGGAAACAGATGCTTGAAGGGTATACTTATATTAATAATACAATAGTTTCATACACAGGTGGAACACTCGGCAAGGATGAGATGCAGGATAAGATAGAGCAGTTTGCGTCAGGTGCGGCTATTTCTGTAATAGTTATAAACAGTGACTGGACAACGCTTTATACTAACTGTAATGGTGAAGCTGAGATGGTTGAAAGACTCAGAATGAGTATGTTTAACAGAGACGTGTTTGGAAAACAGGACAGTTATGATAATTCTAATATACAGGACGATAAACAACAGGATGACAAACAACAGCCGTCAGATGATGATATAAAAGATGACGATAAAAAGTTCCCAATGAAAGATAGAAATGGCGGTTCGCTTTCTATAAATATGGAGCAGAGCGGAATTGCAGAAAAGCGTGAGATTATAAAAGAAACTGATAAATATACACTCCAGAAAGTGTATGATGAACGACTTTCAGATGACTATTATGAACTCTGGGGAACGCTTGATAATGGATGTTCTATTATGATGCGTGTTGCAATTCAGGGAATTAAAGATAATGTAAGTATTTTTAATAAGTTTGTAACTTATATCGGACTTGTAGTATTGGCAGCAGGAATTGCAGCAGCCTATGTATTATCCGGATATATTTCCAAACCAATTAAGGAACTTTCAAATCTTGCTGAGAGAATGGCAGATATGGATTTTGATGCGAGATATACAGGGAGTGATAAGGGCGAGATAGGCATATTGGGAAAGAGCATGAATAATATGTCAGAAAAACTGGAACAGAATATTTCACAGTTAAAGACTGCCAATCTTGAACTAAAAAAAGATATTGATAAAAAAGAAAAACTCGAACAGATGCGTTCAGATTTTTTGTCCAATGTATCGCATGAATTAAAGACACCGATAGCACTTATTCAGGGATATGCAGAAGGATTAAAGGAAGGAATATCTGACGACCCTGAGAGCATGGAATTTTATTGTGATGTAATTATTGATGAATCAAATAAAATGAATGAGATGGTAAAGAAGCTTCTTACACTTAACCAGATTGAATTTGGTGATGAGGAGACAGTTCTTGAAAGGTTTGATATAGTAGAACTGCTTAATTCAGTTATATCTGCCAATACACTTCGTGCATCACAAAAAGATATATCTATTACATTTTCTGCACCGGAAAAAAATATGTATGTCTGGGCGGATGAATATAAGATAGAAGAGGTTGTGACAAATTACATCAGCAATGCCATAAATCATTGTGATTTTGATATGAAAATAGTCGTCAGGACACAGAGAATCGGCGACAATATAAGAGTGTTTGTATTTAATACCGGAAAGCATATTCCTGATGAAGACATAGATAATATCTGGATAAAGTTCTATAAAGTTGATAAAGCAAGAACAAGAGAGTATGGCGGTAATGGAATCGGACTTTCTATAGTAAAGGCAATTATGGATTCACTTGGCAAGGAATGTGGTGTCATGAATGTCGATGGTGGAGTTGAGTTCTGGTTTGACCTTGATGCAAAGGCGTGATATAATAATAGACAGCTTTAGGCTAATATTTTTTTGGGAGTTGTAAACAGATGAAGAGATTAGCAGCATTAGGACTTGTATTTGTATTGATGTTTTCATTTACAGGATGTAAAGGTGATATAGAGCTTAACAAAGAAGATAATGACCATGTGGCAGAATATATTGCCGGTGTACTTCTTAAATATTCATATGAAAATGAATGGGAATATCAGAAGTTAAAGAATTCAGCATTGACTAATTATCAGAATTCAGTATCAGGCAGCACACAGACTTCATCTGGTAATACGAAAGCTAATTCAGGTTCGAAAAATACAGCTTCGGCATCGGGAAGTATATCACAGACAGGTTCTGCGGGTACATCGCAGTCTGGTCTGGGAGTTATGGAACAGTTTGCATCTGCATTAGGTCTTGACAATGCCCAGATTACATATAAGACATATCAGGCAGGAGACAGATATCCAACAGATGAATATTCAATTTCTGTTCCTGCAAAGAGTGGATGTAAAGTTGTGGCACTTGAATTTGAAATAAAAAATAATGGAAGTTCGCAGATAACAGCCAATACATCATCAAAAGGTGTTTCAATAAAATTAACAGTTGGAGATAAGACTGTTGCAGAATCAGCCACATTATTAAAGAATGATATTTTACAATTGAAAAATGTCAGCATTAATGCAGGCTCATCATATACAGCAGCAGCAATTTTCCAAGTGCCTGAAAGCAATATATCAGCAATATCAGGAGCGACAGCTGTTATTTCTGTAAATGGTGCATCTATAGGCACAATTAATATCCAGTAAAAATATAAAATGTATAAAAAACACCCTCAAAGATGTAACTGACTTTGAGGGTGTTTTTTTATGGTTCAGCCGGATAAACCGGAGCGTTAAGAACTTTTTCCATTGTATATTCCTCAGCTTCAGCTTCAGTAAGCTGATGGACATATGGCGGTCTTTTTTGTGGAACGTATCCTTCACCATGACAATTATATTCTGCATAATAGCATGTATCATGGGATTCTTCTTTGTTCCAGTCACTAAAACCGGTCTCTGTAATCTGACCGCTCATTTCACAGTTTAAAAAGACAGCTTTTGCATATATACGCCAAGGACGGCTGAGCATTACAGTTCTGTCTGGGCAGTTGCCTGTAAGGCGGCAGTGGTCAAATACATAACCATATTTCTGGTTGGAATATGTAGAAGGAGCTGTATAATAGCTGTTTATTTTTTCATTGCGGTTAAGTGCATATAATTCACAATTTTTAAAATAAGCAGTGGCACTTCCAAATATAAAATCAATTTCGCCGCAGATATAACAATCTTCGTAGAGCTGTCTTCCCGGAATTCTTTTAGCAAATTCTGTAGGACCGGTAAAACCACCGGGTTCTTTTTCTTTTAATGGAAGAGGTCCTGTAAATAATGTGTCCTGATGACCAAGCATACGGCAGTTTTTAAAATGTATGTCATCACCTTCCGCATACACAGCAACAGCCTGACCTACATCAAGTCCGAATCCGGATGAATTTTCAAATGTAATATCAGATGCACGGAAATGATTGGCATTGACAAAAAAAGTATATGAACGGAAAGTTCCTCTTTTGATGCCGTCATCCATTATCATTCTGGCATAATAATTGTTGGTTATAATAGTATCTTTTGCAGATTCACCTTTTAAGGTGACATTGTCAAGTTTGATTTCCACGCGTTCATTATATATACCATTTTTTATGTAAATTATTTCAGGAGTAGATTTAATGCTGTCAACAGCAGCCTGAATACTGGTAAAATCACCTGTGGAATCTTTTGCAACGGTAATCATTTAATGCATGCCTCCAAAAGTTAATATAATTCATTTAAACATAGTATAACATATTTTAGGATATAATGGCTATAGAGAAATATGTTTATAAAAATAAATTCGGATATAGACTTTTTAATAAATTAAGCGTATACTTCACATATTAAATATAAAATTAAGGACTAAAAGTTATGCTTACATTTAAAGAAGATATTAAAGATACACAGATTTACCTCGGACTTCGTAAAAAAGTCGGCTGGATAGAATTAAATCCGGTTCAGGCACAGAGGGCATTAGATAACAGCATGAAAATAATAACAGTGTATGATGATGACAAGCCTATAGGAATGGGAAGAATAGTAGGTGACGGAGCGGTTATCTGTTATATACAGGATTTGATTATTATACCTGAATATCAGGGAAAGCATATAGGAAGCCGCCTTATTGATAAACTTATAGAATATGTTAACAGTCTTATTATACCTGACAGCCGCATGATGTTATGCCTCATGTGTGCAAAAGGAAGAGAAGAATTTTATACTAAGCATGGATTTATAGCCAGACCGACATCTGAACTTGGTCCGGGAATGATTCAGTACATATTAAAGTAAAGTATTATAAAAACGGATGTGATTTGCATTGATATATGTAAAATTCACATCCGTTCTTTATATCTGTCCGAGAAATTGTCTCAAATCAGCTCATATCGGTATTTAATAATTGTTGATTATGCAAGAAGAGTCTTTACATATTCAGCGAGCTTGTCACATTTGCAGTTAGCAAAGAAGAGTTCCTGGAACTTTTCACCTGCAACAGCACCTTTAACAAGATCCTGGTCAAGGTTCTTTAAGATATCAATAAGGCTGTCCTTGAAAGCAACCTTTCTTACTTCATCAAGAATCTTTTTGTTTCTCTGTTCCGGAACAACTCTTTCCTTAGGATAGCCACCACCTGGTTCGCCTTCAAAAAGTTTTTCAAAAATATATGTAAGATTTAATTCGGCACCCCAGCCAAAACCTTTTGCAAAAGGAAGAGCAATAGCATTACCATCGTTAATCTGCATGAACATATATGCATCAGAAGGGTCAACAACATGTCCGCATATTACGCCTGGGAATGAGTTGAGTGCGAGCATGGCACCTTCACCTGTGCCGCATCCGGTTACAACAAAATCAGCAGCACCGCTGTTAAGAAGGATAGCAGCAAGGATACCATTCTGTACATATGTAAGCTGTGCTTTATCATCAGCTGAGTACATACCATAGTTATCAACTTCAAATCCCTTAGAATCAGCTACCTTCTTGAGTGTAGAATAAATCATGTCATTCTTTGCAGCCTGACTGTTTTCATTAATTAATGCAATTCTCATTATACAAAAACCTCGTCTTTCTTAGTTTATTATGTAGAAAATATTTTTTCTGCACATATAGTTTAACTATAATCAAAAAAGCTGATTTTGTCAACAGTAATGAATAATGAACTATGCAAAATAGCGGTTTTGCTTTATATAAAAATATATGTTATTATAACTTTTACCGGAAAAAATCAAGACAGATTTAATTATAGATTATAAATTAAAAGATTGGAGAATAAAATATGGATAACAATAATCAGGCAGCTTTTATGGGGGCATTAAACAGCCTTAAAGAATATGCAAAAGTTAATGGTAATATAGTTACAAAGCAGGACGTTGAGAGTTATTTTAAAGACCTTGGACTTGATGATTCAAAGTATCAGATGATAACAGGTTATCTTCTTGCCAATGATATTACAGTCAAGGGTGAGAACGGTGTTGACAATGAATTCCTTAACATGCTTGAGAAATCTGCTGTAAAGCAGACAGAAGAGCTTGAAGAGGAAGTTGCAGAAGAGACGGTATTTGTCACAGATGAAGATTATGAAAAAGATGAAAAATATATACAGATGTATATGGAAGATTTAAAAGATGTAGAGGAATTGTCTGATACAGGAAGAGCATTTCTGCTTATGAATATTGTCGAAGATAATGATAAAGAATCATTAAGCCTGCTGTCACAGTCATTTCTAAAAAAAATAGTAGGGTGGATTGAGCCTTTCAGAAGAAAAGGAGTGCTTGCAAGTGATTTAATACAGGAGGCCAACCTTGCGATGATGGCTTATATAGGTGAAAAGCATTTCCTTAATAATTATGAGTGGAAGGATAAGATAAAAGAAGGAAATACACAGGATTTGATAAACGTTCTGGAAGAAATTGAAAAAGAAGTAAAGTCAGAAATAGAAGGAAGTTTACGCATGATGATTGATGAGCAGAATATGTCCAACAAAGCTGCGGCAAAAGTCCTTGGAAAAGTAAATCTTGTAAATGACTGGGCAAAAAGGCTTAAAGAAGAACTTGAAAGAAAACCTACAGTTGATGAACTTGCTGAAAAAATGGGAATATCAAAAGAGAATGTAATGGAAGCGATAAGACTTTCGGCAGAAAATATTGAAGATATTGATATAAGAGCATAATTTTAATTTTTTTGCATACCATATTGTATGAGCAGCAGATGTATGATATAATAAGCGAAAAGAAAGCCATGACAGGTCAGACTGTTTATGGTGAACGTAAACGATTAATCGTATTTTAATTTAATATTTATATTCCTGGGATGTTCGACAGCCTGTCATATTTTGATCCTACATTTTTTCGTCGGGATTCCTATATTTTCATGCCAATGTCAAGCCTCCTTTGTCAGTGGAAGGCAGCGGTATGTGTGCGGTAACCCACCTGGCTTTGGCTAGGAGTCGAAAAAGATGGGAACGGCATTTTGGGAATTATAAGAGCTGTATGGGAGTAACCATCCAGCTCTTTTCTTTTGCCTGACAGCTGCAAAGCCAATGCCATCACTGGATGACGGCATTTGTACGATGACTTTGCCACTTGGGTTCTAATAAAAAATTCTTCCGAATATACTAAATATTATCAGGCATGTACTTGTGTGCCATTGAAGGGAGAAATCTTCACATGAAAACACGCTATGCTAAAAGAAGAAAAAAGTTAAAAATAATGGTGTTTATTGTTCTTGTATCAATTGGAATCCTTTTTGCATTATTTGTTAAAAAAAATAAAAGTGAACATGAAGGCATTAATATGGCACAGGCATGTAAAGTGATAGCGTATGCATGCGGATACCAGCCGTCGGACGGTCATGGTAATTACTGGTATGATGAATATATTGATTATGTGCGTGAAAAGCAGATATTTACAGATTTTAAAGCCAAGGATGCTTTTACACGGAAATATGCAAAAGAATTATTTTCATATTGCGGTGTGAATTTTACGGAAGAACTGTATTCATACGATACATTTTCAAATGAGCAGTTTTCACAATTGATTTATGAGTTGAAAGATTTTTTCAGTAGTGGAGATAATTTATCATGGATGGAAGCAGCGGTAGTTGCAACTCCTGATATGGACAGCCAGCTGTCAGGATGGAGTGTGTGCACGGACAAAGGAATTTATTCATTTAAAGGTCTGAAGCTTTCAGGTAAAGTTGATAAAAATTGTGTGTTCCTTACATGTGGCAGTGAAATTCTTATGTTTGTAAAAGAAACAGGAACAGAAGTGATATATAAAAATGTATGGATTTATAAAATTGAGAATAACAAAATGTATATTGATTTGTATGGTATAAAACGTAAGTTTCAGGTAGGAAATATTGAAAATATAGGAAGTGCCCTGGCAGATGTTTCACTTGAAAACAAAAAGATTGATGCAATTAATCTGAAAAAGGATACAATATCCGGAAAAGTACTGTCTGTAAGTGATGAATACATAGAAATTACAGGATATGGAAAAGTTTTTGTTGATAATAATTTTGTGAGATACAATCTTACTGATTATTCCGCAGACAGAGATGTAAATAATATTGTTATAGGTTATGATTTGCAGGATTTCATTGTGGCCGGAGGAAAAATCTGTGGTGCATTTTTATCTAAAGGATTTTCTCCGGGAAATATAAGAGTTCTGCTTAAAACTACAGGATATGCTGATATATTTCATAATAAAGTTTCAGTTACTTCTGACAATGGGTATAAGGTGTGCTTTGATGAAAAAGAAATACATGTTGATGCGGGAAATATATCTGAATTTGATATTTCAGATTCAAAATTTGACAATGGCAGAATAGAGATAAAACCCGATACGGCAGATGGAAAGATAAAAGTGACAAATATTTCACGAAGTCAGGGGAATCCTGAATATTATGGCATTATAGAACTGTCTTTATGGGATGAAGGAATAGTTATAATAAATGAGACAGATATTGAACAGTATCTTAAAACTGTTGTACCAAGTGAAATGCCTGTAAGTTTTGGTGTTGAAGCGTTAAAAGTGCAGGCAGTGTGTGCGAGAAGTTATGCGTATAAACATCTTACCAATGTAGGTTATGCATTATATGGTGCACATGTTGACGACAGCACACAGTTTCAGGTTTACAATAATAATTTGGAATTTGATGCATCAAATCAGGCAATTCTTGCGACAAAAGGCGAGATGTTAAGATATGGTGATGATGTTGTTCAGGCATATTATTATTCGACATCGTGCGGCAGTGGCACAGATGTGACATTGTGGGGCTCATCAAAGGAAAGTTATCCGTATTATGAAAGCCGTGATATAGGAAGCAGTGAAAGAAATATTAATTATATGGATGAAGAATCCTTTGCTTCGTTTATAAAACAGAAGTATGACAGTGATTATGACAGCACATGTAATTATTACAGGTGGAAAATGACTGTGAGTGACAAAGATTTGAGCAGCTCGTTTGATTCAAAGATATCAGATGTGGGGATTATACAGAATATATATGTCAGGAAAAGAGTATCAGGTGGAGCTGCCGTAAGCGTTGTTGTTGAAGGTGATAAGAATACAGTTACGCTTGACAGTGAATCACTTATAAGGCAGGCATTTGGAAATGCTGCAGTGACGCTTGAGACAAATGGCGGAACTGTCAATACACCATATCTTCCAAGTACATTCTGTATATTTGAAAGCCAGGAAAAAGATGGTGAAAAATATTTTGTGATTACGGGAGGCGGTTTCGGACATGGCATAGGCATGAGCCAGAATGCCGTAAATGCCATGACAAAACGAGGTATGAGTTACAAAGATATATTAGAGTTCTTCTATCCAGGAACCAAAGTCGCCTGAACGCTTTTTTGTAAGAAACATATTAAGTTCAGCACCCAAGAAAACAATTATCATACAGAAATACATCCACATAAGGGCAAAAACCAGTGTTGAAAGGCTTCCGTACATAAGAGAAAAATTAGGTGAATGGTTTACATAAACTGAGTAAAAATATGAAAACAGAAACCATCCTGTTGCGGCAAATACAGCACCGGGAAGCTCATTGAAAAAAGTTGTCTTTCTGTTGGGAACATATTTATACATGCATAAAAATATAACCATTAATACACAAGGGAAAAGCAATGTCCTGTTGTGCAGTATGGCGGTAAATGTATTTGCAACTTTAGGAAGAAATAATCCGATTATCGAAACAAATTTGTCACCGAAAACCATAAGTACAAGCGTAAGAAGTATGCTTAATAAAAATATAAGTGTGTAAACAGTTGATATGATTCTTGAAATAAACCAGTTGCGGTGTCTGTGTGAACCGTATATTGAATTAAGGCATTGCATTATTGAGAGAAATCCCTTTCCGGCTGACCATAAAACAACGACAGCCGTAATAGAGACTATTGCAATGCTCGAATTATTGTATACATCGTTGATGATAGTTTCAAAGACAGGTTCTATCTGCGGTGGGGCAACAGCACGCAGCACCTCTATTATCGTATCAGGTGTAACCGGAAGGTAATGTATAAGGCTCATAAGTATTATCAAAGCCGGAAAAAATGATAACAGCATATAAAAACATGACTGTGCCGCATAGCTTGTTATGGAGTCTTTTGATAATTTGGATGCTATCTGTTTGATTGTTATAATAATAGTATTCATTAAATCTCCATTTCTAAATAAATAATCATGAAAATAAGTATATATCATCAGAAGAATTTTTTCAATCTGCTTGTACTTGCAATAAGTTTTATTTTTGGTTACAATATAAGTTGCGTTTTTATATTGTATGAAGATGTATGTATACATATGTGCAGCAATATAAAGATTTATATCAAATTAAAACGGAGCCGCAGTATGGGAATAAATGTAAAACTTCAGGTGTTTGAAGGGCCGCTTGACCTGCTTTTACATCTGATTGATAAAAATAAAGTGAATATTTATGATATTCCGATTGCAATGATAACAGAGCAGTACATGGAATATGTCAATCAGATGGACAAAGAAGACCTTAATGTTGTCAGTGAATTCCTTGTGATGGCTGCGACACTGCTTGACATAAAATCAAGAATGCTTCTTCCAAAAGAAGTCAATGAGGAAGGAGAAGAGGAAGATCCAAGAGCAGAGCTTGTTGAAAAACTTCTTGAATATAAGCTTTTTAAATATATGTCGTATGAATTAAAAGACAGGCAGATGGATGCAGAAAAGTCATTTTACAAACGTCCGACAGTTCCGAAAGAAGTTGAGGCTTACAGACCACCTGTTGATTTGAATGAGCTGATTGGTGATACGACGCTTGCAAAATTAAATGCAATTTTTCAGGATGTACTAAAACGTCAGGAAGAAAAGGTTGACCCTATAAGAAGCAAGTTTGGCAAGATTGAAAAAGAAGAAGTCAGCATGTCGGAAAAGCTTGTTCAGGTTCAGGATTTTTTAAGGACAAACAAAAAGTTTTCATTCAGGGAAATGCTTTCAAAGAATTCTTCAAAAGTTTCTGTTATAGTTACATTTCTTGTAATGCTTGAACTTATAAAGACTGGTTTTGTAGAAGTACATCAGGAGAGTACATTTGGAGACATTGATATTAATGTTGTAAAAGACCCGGAGCTGATAGATGAGATAATAGTTGAAGAATAGAGGAATTGGTTTAAATGGATTTGGATAGAATAGAAGCTGTTATAGAAGCAGTGTTATTTACGATGGGCGATTCGGTTGAGGTTGAAAAACTTGCTGCTGCCATAGAGCATGACGTTGATACAACAAGAAAAATAGTACATAATATGATGGATAGATATGAGGCCGCAAACAGGGGAATAAGAATAATTGAACTTGAAAATGCATTCCAGCTTTGTACAAAGACAGAATATTATGATGAACTTATAAAAGTTGCAAGCCAGCCAAGAAAATATGTTCTTACGGATGTTTTGCTTGAAACACTTTCAATTATAGCTTATAAACAGCCAATAACGAAACTTGAGATTGAAAAAATCAGAGGCGTAAGCTGCGACCATGCCGTAAATAAGCTTGTAGAATATGGGCTTGCAAAGGAACTTGGACGTCTTGACGCTCCAGGAAGACCAATGCTTTTCGGTACTACAGAGGATTTTTTACGAAGCTTTGGTGTTCAGTCAATAGACGAACTTCCTGTAATCAGCGAAGATCTTGTTGAAAAGTTCAAGGATGAGGCACAGATGGAACTTGAAGCACAGCAGCGTGATTTGGAAAGCAGTAATTCAGATGATGATAACCAGCTTACACTGGATATATAAATTATTCTTTTAGCCATTCAGGCAGAAACGGAGGCAGTACAATGGAAAGAAAGAATGCATGGGAAAAGTATGATGAATCAGGGAAGAAAGATGTTTTTGAATTTTCTGAAAAATACAGGAAATTCATTTCTTCCTGCAAAACTGAACGCGAATGTGTAAAGGAGTCTGTAGAGCTTGCAAAGGCAGCGGGATATAAAGACCTTTATGAAGTTATAAAAAATAACGAGACACTTTCAGCAGGTGATAAAGTATATGCCGTTAATATGAATAAAGCTATAGTTCTTTTTTCAATAGGAAAAAAGCCTATGGAAGAAGGACTTAATATTCTTGGAGCACATATTGATTCACCGCGCCTTGATATAAAACAGAATCCGTTATATGAAGACAATGGTCTTGTTTTAATGGATACACATTATTACGGAGGCATTAAGAAGTACCAATGGGTAGCACTTCCACTTGCACTTCATGGTGTTGTTGCATTAAAAGACGGAACAAGTGTTGAAGTTTGTATAGGTGAAAAAGAAGATGATCCTGTGGTGGGAGTTTCAGACCTTCTTATACATCTTGCATCTGAGCAGATGACAAAAAAGGCAGATAAAGTAGTTGAGGGTGAGGATTTAAATGTCCTTGTTGGAAGCATGCCGGCAGCTAAGAAAACAGATGATTCTGACAGTGAAAACAATCAGGATGTTAAGGAAGAAAAGGAAAGAGTTAAGGCAAATATACTTTCACTTCTGAAAGAAAAATATGGAATAGAGGAAGAAGATTTTCTTTCAGCAGAGCTTTGCGTAGTTCCGGCAGGTCCGGCGAGAGATTACGGCTTTGATAAGAGCATGATAATGGGTTATGGACATGATGACAAAGTGTGTGCATATCCTTCACTTATAGCACAGCTTGAATCGGTAAAACCTGAAAAGACAAGTGTATGCATTCTTGTAGATAAAGAAGAAATAGGAAGTGTCGGTGCGACCGGCATGCATTCAAGATTTTTTGAAAATATGGTTGCAGAAGTGATGGATAGATGCGGACAGTATTCCGAACTGAAATTAAGACGTACACTCACTAATTCATGCATGCTTTCATCAGATGTAAATTCTGCATTTGACCCGAATTATGCCAATGTAAATGAAAAGAAGAACACAGCATATTTCGGAAAAGGCGTAGTATTTATGAAGTATACAGGCTCAAGAGGCAAGAGTGGTTCAAATGATGCCAGTGCAGAATATATTGGTAAATTAAGAAAAATAATGGATGATAACAATGTTTCTTTTCAGACAGCCGAACTTGGCAGGGTTGACCTTGGCGGCGGCGGAACGATAGCTTATATACTTGCTAATTACGGAATGAATGTTATTGATTCAGGTGTCGGTGTGCAGAATATGCACGCACCATACGAAGTTATAAGCAAGGTTGACCTTTATGAGGCATATAAGAGCTACAAAGCATTTTTAAAGGACGCTTAAGGTAATAATGGTGAGAGACTTTTTTCTGAAAATTGATTGGAATTGGAGATAAATATGAAGTGGAACAGATATACGATTAAGACAACAACTGAGGCAGTTGACCTCATAAGCTGCATGCTTGCAGAGCTTGGCATTGAAGGAATAGAAATTCAGGATAATGTACAGCTTACACAGGAAGAAGCAAAAACGATGTTTGTAGATTTCATTCCTGAACTTCCGCCGGATGACGGAACGGCAAAGGTTAATTTTTATATAGACGCCGATGAGGATGATAATACAATACTTGGAAAGGTTGAAGAAGGCCTTGAAGAGTTAAGAACTTTTGTAAATGTTGGTGATGCAACCGTAACAGAAAGCCAGACAGAAGATAAAGACTGGATAAACAACTGGAAACAGTACTGGCATACATTTACAATAGGAGACCTTTATATAAAGCCTACATGGGAACCTGTGACAGACGAGATGAAAGGACATCAGGTGCTTTCAATCGACCCGGGTACAGCGTTCGGAACAGGTTCACATGAGACAACAAGAATGGTAATATTACAGCTTCAGAAATATATAAAAGGTGGCGAGGAAGTCCTTGATGTAGGATGCGGAAGTGGTATTTTATCTGTTGTGGCATTAAAATACGGTGCAAATCATGCACTTGGAACAGACCTTGACCCTAATGCAATTATTGCTTCGGAAGAAAATGCACAGCAAAATGATATTGCACCGGAAAAGCTTGAAGTTATAGAGGGCAATATTATTGACGACAAGGCAGTGCAGGACAGATGCGGATATGAGTGTTATGATGTAGTATGTGCCAATATTCTTGCAGATGTGCTTGAACCTTTATCAGCAGAGATTACACAGCATATGAAGCCGGGAGCTTATTTTATAACATCAGGAATTATTGATACAAAAGAGCAGGAAGTGGCAGAGTGTTTCAAAAAGAATCCTGAGCTTGAGATAGTTGAGATAAATCACGACGGTGAGTGGGTTAATATAACAGCAAGGAAAAGAGGTATATAATGTATCATTTTTTTGCACAGCATGAAAATATCCATGATACTTATATTGATATTACAGGTGATGATGTCAATCATGTAAAAAATGTTTTAAGAATGAAAACGGGTGATGAACTTCTTATAAGCAGCGGAAGCAATGTAGACTATTATTGTCACATCAGTGAGATGACAGATGATAATATAAGAGCCGAAATAGACAGCATTGATGAAGAAGGCAGGGAATTGGGCATAAAAGTATGGCTGTTCCAGGGACTTCCCAAAGGCGATAAAATGGAGCTTATCATTCAGAAAATGACAGAGCTCGGAGTATACAGAATTGTTCCTGTTTCCATGAAACGCAGTGTTGTAAAGCTTGATAAGAAAAAAGCGGATTCGAAAGTAAAACGCTGGAATATGATTAGCGAGTCAGCTGCAAAGCAGAGTAAAAGAAGCATAATTCCGGAGATTATGCCTGTATGCACATTCAACGAGGCATTGGAAATGTCGCAGCAATTAGATGTTAAACTGCTTCCATATGAATGTGCCGATGGAATGGCAAAGACGAAAAAAATCATAGAAAACCTGAAAGGCAATGAAAGTATAGGAATATTTATTGGTCCTGAGGGCGGATATGATTTGGACGAGCTTTCAAAGGCAAAAGAAGAAGGCTGGGAAGAGATTACGCTTGGCAAGAGAATTCTTCGTACCGAAACGGCAGGAATGATGCTTATGTCAGTACTTATGTATATGAATGAAAAATAAATTAATATAATATGCGAATGAGGTGAAAAAATGGAAGCATATCTGGATAATGCTGCAACGACGAGGGCTGCCGATGAGGTTGCAAAGGTCGTAACAGATATTATGCTTAATGATTACGGCAATCCTTCATCAAAACATTCAAAAGGTTTTGATGCGGAAAAGCAGGTTAAGCAGGCTGCACAGATTATAGCAAAAACACTTAAATGTGATGAAAAAGAGATTTTGTTCACATCTGGCGGAACAGAGTCAAACAATATGGCAATTATAGAAAGTGCCATTGCTAATAAAAGACGTGGAAATCATGTCATAGTTTCAAGCGTCGAACATTCTTCTGTAAAAGAACCGTTCAGATACCTTGAGGAAAATGGATTTAATGTGACATATCTTCCTGTTGATAACAGAGGGCTCGTATCTGTTGATGCTTTAAAAGAAGCACTTGACGAAGAGACAATACTTGTATCTGTAATGCTTGTAAATAACGAGATAGGAACAATTGAACCTGTTGAGAAAATTGGAAAAATAGTAAAAGATTACAATAAAGATATAATTTTCCATGTTGATGCAATACAGGCATATGGTAAAATGCGTATATATCCGAAGAAAATGAATATCGATTTCCTTTCTGTAAGTGGACATAAAATTCACGGTCCAAAGGGAACTGGATTTTTATTTATTAAAGATAAGACCAAAATAAAGCCGCTTATACTCGGAGGAGGACAGCAGCGTGCAATGCGTTCCGGCACAGAAAATGTTCCCGGAATAGCTGGACTTGGAAAGGCAGCAGAACTTATTTATACAAAAGATTTTGATGAAAAAGTCGATAAAATGTATGAATTAAGAGATTATTTTGTGTCAGAACTTGAAAAGCTTGATGGTGTGCATATAAATGGAATGAGAGGACGTGAAAGTGCACCGCATGTTGTCAGTGCGGGATTTGAAGGTGTACGTGCAGAAGTTCTTTTGCATGCACTGGAAGATAAAAATATATATGTATCATCAGGTTCGGCATGTTCATCAAACAAGCCGGGACTCAGTTCGACACTTGTCGCAATTGGAACAAAAAAAGAACTGCTTGATTCAACAATAAGATTCAGCTTCTGTTTTGAGACGACAAAAGAACAGCTTGATTATACTCTGGAGGCATTAAAAGAACTGCTTCCTGTGTTAAGAAAATATAAAAGAATGTAAATGGAGAGAAAAATGTACAAAGCTTTTTTGATTAAATATGGTGAGATAGGTGTTAAGGGAAAAAACAGATACCTTTTTGAAGATGCACTTGTGCGTCAGATAAGATATGCACTAAAAGAAGTAGATGGAGAATTTAACGTAACGAAAGAGAACGGAAGAATTTATGCAACAGCAGTTTCAGATTTTGATTATGATGAAGCGGTTGCAGCTTTAAAGAGAGTTTTTGGTATTATCGGAATCTGTCCGGTTGTCCAGATTGAAGATAACGGATTTGATGACCTTGCAAAACATGTTGTTGAATATTTTGATGCAACATATCCAGACAAAAATATTACATTTAAGGTAAATGCGAGAAGAGCCCGCAAGAATTATCCTATGGATTCAATGGAGATAAATATGGAACTCGGCGGAAGACTTCTTGATGCATTTTCTGAGCTTAAAGTAGATGTTCACAAGCCTGAAGTTCTTTTACAGGTGGAGATAAGAAATAAAATAAATATTTATTCTGTCGAGATTCCGGGACCGGGAGGCATGCCTATCGGAACAGCCGGAAAGGCAATGCTTCTTTTATCGGGTGGTATCGACAGTCCTGTTGCAGGCTATATGATTGCAAAAAGAGGTGTCCAGATTGAAGCAACATATTTCCATGCACCTCCATATACAAGCGACAGGGCAAAGCAGAAAGTAGTTGACCTTGCTAAGCTTGTGTCAAGATATTCAGGTCCTATGGTACTTAATGTAGTTAATTTTACAGATATCCAGCTTGCAATTTATGAAAAGTGTCCGCACGATGAACTTACAATTATAATGAGAAGATATATGATGAGGATTGCAGAGGAACTTGGAAAGAAGAGCGGCTGCCTCGGACTTATTACAGGTGAGAGTATCGGTCAGGTTGCAAGCCAGACAATGCAGAGCCTTTACTGTACAAACGAAGTGTGTGAGATGCCTGTATTCCGTCCGGTTATCGGTTTTGATAAGCAGGAAATTATCGATTTATCTGAAAAAATCGGAACATATGAGACTTCAATCCAGCCATTTGAGGACTGCTGTACAATATTTGTAGCAAAGCATCCGGTTACAAAGCCAAATCTTAATATCATTAAAAATGATGAGAAACATCTCGATGACTGCATAGAAGAAATGTTAAAGACAGCAATTGATACAGTTGAAAGAATTGAAATTAAATAATATTAATAATAATATAAGAAAAGCGGCAGAGATTTCTCTCTGCCG
>ULPS01065147.1_pt1 | contig 23215 bp, 18 predicted proteins | sample 1953711 | NCBI WGS metagenome assembly ULPS01 (sample SAMEA4835635, study PRJEB28245) | human gut metagenome | biome: gut microbiome; material: fecal sample | place: Denmark | collected 2008 | reverse complement strand
GAGTCTCGGCAGGCTTATGGTGAAATATGCCGTCCCCTGCGTGATTTCCCTTCTGGTGGCGGCTCTTTACAACATTGTTGACCAGATTTTTATCGCAAACGCCAGTTACCTCGGTTCCTACGGAAACGCGGCGAATACGGTGGTTTTTCCCCTCACCGTGGTGGCGCTCTCCATCGCCATGATGATCGGAGACGGCTGTTGCACCTTCGTCAGCATCAGCCTGGGCGCCAGGGAAAACGACAACGCGCACCGGGGCATCGGCAGCTCCGTCATTGCGGTGGTCGCGGCTGGCGTTGTACTGACGGCAGTCTTTCTGATTTTTCAGGATCCGATTTTGACGGCCTTCGGCGCGCGGGTAAACGAGGAAACCTTCCGCCTGTCAAAGGAATATTTTTTCTGGATTACCCTGGGGATTCCCTTCTATATGTTCGGCCAGGCGATGAATTCCATCATCCGCTCGGACGGAAGCCCGAAGTTTGCCATGGTGACCCTCCTGACGGGAGCCATCCTGAACGTGATTTTTGACCCGGTCTGCATTTTCGTTTTTAAATGGGGAATGATGGGCGCGGCCGTCGCAACCATTTTCGGACAGATCGTATCGGCCGTTATGTCCCTTATCTATCTGACCAGGATGAAATCCGTCCGCCTGAGCGCGGACAGCTTCCGGTTCAGGATGCCGCTCATGAAGAAAATCCTGCCTCTCGGCATCACCAGCTTTTTGTCGCAGATTTCCATCGTCCTTTCCATGGCGGCGGTACTGAACATGGTGACGAAATACGGCGCGCTGGATCCCGTTTTCGGACAGGAGGAATATGCGCAGATCCCCACGGCGGTGGTGGGCATCGTCATGAAATTTTTTCAGATTGTCATCTCAATTTCTGTGGGCCTTGCGGCCGGCTGCATACCGGTTGCCGGATACAATGTGGGCGCGCAGCGGAGCGACCGGGTAAAGGGACTGATGCGGATGCTCCTGGTGACGGAATTCATCGTTGGACTGATCGCGTCCGCCATTTTCCTGCTGTTCCCGCATCAGTTCGTGAACATCTTCGGCGGAAAAAACGAAAGCGTTTATTATACGGATTTTGCGGTAAAAACCATCCGGATTTTCCTGTGCCTGCTTCCTCTGTCCTGTCTGAATAAGGGAACCTTTATCTTCCTGCAGTCCCTTGGCAAGGCAAAGGAATCCACGGCGCTTTCCATGATGCGTGAGATCGTATTCGGCGTCGGCCTGCCGCTTCTGCTTCCCATTTTCATGGGGCTGGACGGCGTGCTGTTCTTCATGCCCGTTGCGGATGTGCTGACCGCCGTGGCGTCCGTGATCGTGATCCTTTATACCTGGAAAACGCTGAATCAGATGACCGGCACAGCCGGAGAGGAAAACGTCTCCCTCAGACAGGAAGCCGCAGGAGATGCGCTGACGGATACTGTCATTACCATTGGCCGTTCCTATGGGGCGGGCGGAAGAACCATCGGGAAAAAAGTGGCCGAACAGCTTCACATTCCCTATTATGATTCGGAAATTCTGGAAAAGGTGGCAGAGAGCAGCGGGCTGAGCCGCAAATTTCTGCAGAGTGTGGATGAAAAACCGGTGGAGTGCAGCATGCTGTACCGTTCCGTGGGATTTACCACCAGCGCCTATGAGAAAATTGCGGACCAGGCGGCGCAGGCGCAGAGAGAGATTATAGAAAAGGTGGCCGCAGAGGGGCCTTGCGTGATCATCGGCAGATCCGCCGATCAGGTTCTTGCCGGAAAGCATAAGCTATTCCGCGTTTTCATTTCCTCCAGCCGGGAAAACCGCGTCAGACGCATCATGGAGCGGGAAGGACTGACGCGGGAAAAGGCGGAAAAGAAGGTGGCCCGGGCGGACAGGGAACGTGCTGCCTATTACAATCAGCGTTCAAATGTGCGCTGGGGAGACGCTGCGGGGTATGATCTCTGCCTGGATGCGGACTGGTTCCACGTGGATGGCGCGTGCAGGATGATCGCCGCATGCGTTATGCAGCACAGTCAGAAAACGAACTGAACCAGAAGCATGTAGCAGACGGTCCCACCCGCAATGGAGAGGAGCATCTGGCGCTTCCAGAGGTGAAGAACGACAACCAGAAGGATGGCCAGAAGCTCCGGAATGCCGTGACTTCCGGCAAACAGGTTCACATTCCGCAGGCAGTAGACGACCAGCAGGCCGAATACGGCGGCGGGAAGCACTTTTCCCAGGTACTGAATATATTTGGGCGTGGGCTTCCCGGCGGGAAAGACCAGAAACGGGATGAAGCGGGTCAACACCGTTCCCAGGATGACCATGCCGATGGTGATGAGCTGTTGTGTGAGGGTCATGCGCAGGCACCTCCTTTCGTTTTTTCAAGAGGCCTTCGGAGCAAAGTGAGGACGGCCAGGATGGAAAGCATGGCGGGGATGAGAAAGCCGTCTGCGCCAAAGACAATCAGGCTCAGAACGGAGAGGCCAATGCCCAGAAGAGAGCTTTCATGCCTTTTCTCCTTCAGCCACTGCTCCAGAAAAATGACGACGAACATGGCGGTCATGACAAAATCCAGCCCTTCCGTACTAAACGTGATGAAGGAGCCGAAGATGCCGCCAAGGGTCGCGCCTGCAAACCAGTAGAGGTGGTTCAGCAGAGTTACGAAAAACATGAACCAGCCCCGGTCCACGTCCGGCGGAATTTCGGCAGTATAATTGATGGAAAAGGTTTCGTCGCACATGCCGAAGATGAGATAGATTTTTTTCAGGCCCAGTCCGCGGAACCGGTCCAGCATGGAAATCCCGTAAAACAGATGTCTGGCGTTGAGCATGAGCGTCATCGCCAGCGCCTGGATGGGATGAAAGGCTCCAAGAAGAAGGTTTACGGCCACAAATTCCACCGAGCCCGCGAAGATGGTCAGGCTCATCAGACAGGGATACCAGAAGCTGAAGCCGGAAACATTCATATAGATTCCATAGGTCATTCCCAGAAACAGAAAGCCCGCCAGAATGGGAATGGTATTGGGAAAGGCGGCGAAAAGCGCCTTTTTGAGAATCGTTCTTTTATTCTGCATAAGCTGTCCTCCAGATGAATGAAATCCTCAAACAGCTTAGCACTCTTTTCGGCGCGTTTCAACAAAAAAATCAGGCGCCCCGGATAACAGTCAGATATCCCGGGCCAAATCAGGTGTCCAGAACGAACAGCTCCGCGCCGTGCTCCCGCAGCCAGTTTTTATGAATTTTATAGTCGGGCATCACACGTTCCACCGCGCTCCAGAAGGCTTTGGAATGATCCATATGGGTCAGATGGCACAGCTCATGCACCACCACATAGTCCAGTACCCGGGGTGGGGCCAGCATCAGCCGCCAGTTGAAGGAGAGGGTGCCCCGGCTGGAGCAGCTCCCCCAGCGGGTATGCTGTCCCCGGATGGTGATGCGCGTATAGGTTCCGCCGGTGAAGGGCTGAAAATAGGCCACCCGCCGTGGAATGTACTCCGCGGCAGCCTGCCGGTAGCGTTTTTCAAAGGCCTGTTTCTGGGAAACGGTCAGATTTTTGGGGAAAGTCAGCATGGGGACTCCTTATCGTAAGCTTCTCAATTACAGTCCGGTGCAGGGATGCACCGGTTCAGATACAGTATACTATGGAAAACAGAAAATACAACGAAAATAATTATATAATGATATATTTTCCCGGGGTAAAAATGTGGAGGGCAGGAAAGCGGATCCGTTCAGGATACGGGTATATAAGGAAAATACAAAATCCAGGAACCAGAGCGCCAGGCCGGCGTGGTTACTGGATTTTGCTGATTGACGGATGTATTCTGATAGATTATAATAAAAATGAAAAGCATATTTTCTGTTTTGTGAAAGGAGGAAAAATGGAATTATTTGATTTCCTGAAGGATTGTTATGGAGAAAATGAACCCATTCTGCTTTCAGAAGTCCAGGTGGCTGGAATGACGGATGCGAATCTGCGTCAACAGATAAAAAAGTTGACGGATGAGGGAAAACTGAAGAGGTATTCAACGGGAGTCTATTATATACCTGTGGAAGACTGTTTCGGCTTTGACTCCATAATACCCATGGATATTGTTATTGAAAGAAAATATCTAAGGAACAAAAGTGGGATTTTTGGCTATCTCAGCGGCCTCATGTTTGCAAATGAAATTGGTGTGACAAGCCAGGTTCCGGCAGTTTATGACGTGGTGACCAACCGTGCGACCTCCGATTATCGGGAAACCTCTCTGGTTCGCACAAAAGTGATTTTGAGAAAGCCTAAAGTAACTGTTACAGAAGAAAATTACAGGATTCTTCAGTTTCTCGATTTGTTAAGAGATATTGATGAAATTGCAGAGGAGGAGGGAGAACGGCTGAAAAAATCCATTCTGCTTTATATGAAGAGCATGAAAATATCATTTGCTGATATGGAACCGTTCCTGCCCTACTACCCTGACAGAATTTACCGAAATATGTACGAAATGGGGGTGCTTACAGGTGTTTCTCCATGAAGATAAAAAACAATTTTCCCATATCATAAACCGGGTATCCTATCAGACCGGCAGAATGGGAAAAATGATTGAGAAGGATTATTATGTAACAATGATTCTGCGGCTTTTGTCCTCGGAAATGCCGTTTGTGGTCTTTAAGGGAGGAACGTCTCTTTCCAAATGCTATAAGGTAATTTCCAGGTTTTCAGAGGATATTGACGTTACAGTCGATCAGAATTTGTCCCAAGGGCAGAAGAAAAAACTGAAATATGGAATCGTAGACGCCATACAGCAGATGGGGCTTGAAATTCTGAATCTGAATGAGACGCGGAGCCGCAGAGATTATAACCGCTATATTGTTGCTTATGAATCGGTTCTTCCTAAACTGAATGAGACGGTACAGCCTGTGATATATCTTGAAACCTCTTTTACCAACATCGCCTTCCCCACCGTCATCATGCCGGTAGACAGTATGATCGGCGATATGTTAAAAGCGGAAGCGCCGGAGCTTCTCGAAAGATACGGCCTGAACGCCTTCTGCATGAAGGTACAGGGGCTTGACCGGACGCTTGCGGACAAGGTTTTCGCGGTGTGCGATTATTATCTTCAGAACCGGGTCAGAAAGCATTCCCGGCACCTCTACGATATTTATAAGCTGCTTCCTCTGGTAAGGCAGGATGACACCTTTCACGCGTTGGTTCAGGAGGTTCGATCCGTCAGAAAGCCATCGCCCATCTGCCCGTCGGCAAAGGATGGAGTCAATGTTCCGGCACTCCTTTCAGAGATCGTCCGGAATGAGGCTTACCGGGAGGATTACCGGAATCTTACGGAAAGGCTTCTGGAAGAGGAAGTGGATTACGATACCGCTGTTACCGCTCTGAAGCGGATTGCCGTCGGCGGCATGTTTGCCTGAACAGGCAGGGCAGACGAAAAAAACGGGAAAGGAGACTTTCCAAACAGCCTGCATTTTCTTTGATTCTGATTCGCTTATCAATCTTTCTGTCAGAAAACGAAAAAGTTCTTTCTGATCTGGTTTTACACATCTTTTCAAATCCGGACAAAATTGATAAAATAGAAAGGCATATTTATCTGAAGCATATAAAGAAGGAAAAGCCAATGAAAAAGACACATGCGGCCTCCTCTGCCGCGACGGAAAACGGAAAAGGGGAAAAAAGAAGCATGCTGGAGGGATCACCGGGAATAGGGCTGTTCCTGTTCGCTCTGCCCATGATTCTGGGCAACCTTTTTCAGCAGTTTTATAATATGACGGACTCCATCATCGTGGGGCGTTTTGTGGGAGAGGATGCGCTGGCGGCGGTCGGCGCTTCCTATTCTCTGACCAATGTATTCGTGATGATCGCCATCGGCGGCGGAATCGGCGCTTCGGTGATCACCTCCCAGTATCTTGGGGCAGGCCGCTTTGACCGGATGAAAACCTCGGTTTACACGGCGCTGATCACCTTCCTCGGCGTGGGGATTTTTCTCGGTGCATTCGGATTTGTGATGAACCGGCAGATTCTGATCTGGCTGAATACGCCGGAAAACATTCTGGACGCGGCTGGAACCTACTTGGGAATCTATTTCCTGGGCATGCCCTTTTTGTTCATGTACAATATTCTTTCTTCCATGTTCAATGCGCTGGGAGATTCCAGAACGCCTCTGGGGCTTCTGATCTTTTCCTCCGTGCTGAACGTGGTGCTGGATCTGTGGTTTGTCCTTTCCTTCGGGCTCGCCGTGGCCGGAGTGGCAATCGCAACCGTGATGGCGCAGGGGCTGGCGGCCATTCTCTCTTTCCTCCTGTTGATGCGCAGGCTGAAGGGCTTTGAGGCGGAAGGAAGAATTGCAAAATACGATACGGGAATCCTGGCGTCCATGGTTCGGATCGCGATTCCTTCCATCCTTCAGCAGTCCATCGTATCCATCGGCATGCTGCTGGTGCAGTCCGTGGTAAACGGCTTCGGCTCCTCTGTCCTGGCCGGATACTCTGCGGGGACCAGGATCGAATCCATCTGCATCGTTCCCATGATTTCCACAGGAAATGCAGTCTCCACCTTTACGGCCCAGAACATGGGTGCCAGAAAGCCGGAGCGGGTGAAAGCCGGATACCGGGCCGCATGGGGCATTGTGGCAGGCTTTGGCGTGGTGATCCTGCTCATTCTGTCGCTTTTCGGAAGAGCGGTGATAGGGGCCTTCCTGGACACCGGCGGAACGGGAGAGGCCTTTGAAACAGGATATGCCTACCTGTCCTTCCTGAAATTTTTCTTCGTGTGCATCGGCCTGAAGGCCATCACGGACGGCGTGCTTCGAGGGGCCGGAGATGTGGTGGTATTCACATGCGCCAACCTGGTCAACCTGACGATCCGCGTGGCGGGAGCCTTTCTTCTCGCCCCTGTCATCGGTGTGGCCGCGGTATGGTATGCGGTACCCGCGGGCTGGACGGTGAATTTTCTGATCTCCTTCGTCCGGTATCTGACCGGAAAATGGAGCAGAAGGGATCTGGTCAGGGAAGAACCGGTGCCCTGAGAAAAGGGAGGATGACCGGCCGGAAAAGGAGAAACAGAGCAACAGCGTGGAGATGAGGAACATAATGATGAAAAACACGGCAGAAATCATAACGGAAAATAGAACCGGCCAGAAGATGGGAACCTGCATCATTGTCGGCGCGGGAGAGCTTACGGTGGACGCCATTCCCGTGAGACCGGAGGATTTTGTGATTGCGGCAGACGGCGGATATGCGCATTGCAGGCAGCTTGGCGTGGAGCCGGATCTGATTCTGGGAGATTTTGATTCTCTGGATGAGGAGAACAGACGCCGTGTGGAGGCCTTTCGGAGCGGGAGTCCGGACAGAGTGCAGATTCTTCCGGTCGTAAAGGACGATACGGATATGCTGGCGGCGATGAAAGAGGGGCTGAAGAGAGGCTTTGTCTCTTTTGATCTCTACGCGGCGGCTCAGGGAAAGCGCCTTTCCCACACAATCGCCAACATTCAGTGCCTGAACTACCTGAAGGAGCATGGTGCTTCGGGACGTCTGTTGGGGGCGGAAGAAACGGTTTTCCTTCTGCACAATGAGACCGTAACATTTGACGAGAAGGAGCAGGGGTTCCTCTCCCTGTTTTCTCTGGGAGACAGGGCGGAAGGAGTAACCATCCGGAATATGAAATATCTGCTGGACGAGGCGGTGGTGACCAACGCCTTTCCGGTAGGAGTGAGCAATGAGTTTATCGGCAAGGCGGGAAGCGTCACTGTGAAATGTGGAACGCTTCTTGTGATTCTGGAAAGGAGATAAACGCCGTGAAATCTTTGGAATATGCTCGAGGTAGCTTCTCAGTACAGCTGCAGACCGCTGTCAGAGGCTGTATTGAGAAAAATGAGATCAGTGAGATAAACTGACAGCCGCAGCTGTACTGCTTTCGAAGTTTCTTATTCCATTTATGTCTGATCCGTGAGCTTCTGCCCACGATCTGCTTCGGACTCTTTTTTATCTGGCGGATCAGCCAGGGGCTGACCATTGCTATCCTGTGCGGATACATCGTGGTATATCTGACGGCGTGGGTGCTTTTAAAGGTGCTGTACCGGATGAAGGAATGTCTGCTTTCCAATCAGGAGAGGCTGAATCATTTTCTGGTACGGGGCTTCATGGAGATGGTGGTTTTCCGGATGGAGCGGCGCTTTCCCGGAGAACTGGCAAAGGCGCGCCGGACGGGAGATAAGATTGTGAAGACTCAGGCCCGAATGGGAATGATTCATGAGGCCTTTTTCGTGATTTTCGCGCTCATCGTGGCCGCCATGGAGCTGGGTGTCCTGGCTTATGCATGGCTGGCCGGCGGGCTTTCCGTGGGAGAAGTGGTTGCCCTCATCACGCTGATGAATAATGTTTATTCGCCCATCGCCATTTTCAACGTGCTTCTGGTTCAGTACCGGCTGGATATGACCGCATGGGGCCGACTGGAGGAATTCCTGCATGCGGCGGAGGATGAACAGCTGGAGAGAGGAAGAGCTTTGAATGGTTTGAGCGGAGAAATCCGGATCAACGGTCTGAACTTTGTCTATGGAGATCGTAAGATCCTCCGGGATCTGAATCTCACCATAAGGCCGGGAGAAAAGGTGGCTTTGGTGGGAGAGAGCGGTTCCGGAAAATCCACGCTGGCAAAGCTGCTCTGCGGTCTTTTGAAATATGAGACGGGAAGCATCCGGCTGGACGGCATGGAGCTTCATGATATCCGTCTGAACAGCCTCTATGAGTATCTGGGCTATATTTCCCAGGATGCTCCTGTTTTTGACGGTTCCCTGCGAGAAAATCTGGATTTCGGGGAGGATATTCCGGAGGAAGCGCTTCGGGCCGCCATGAAAATGGCCCGTTTCATCCCGGTTTATGAGAAGCTTCCGGACGGACTGGAAACCCGGCTCGGGGAGCGGGGCGTGATGCTTTCCGGCGGTGAGAAGCAGCGTGTGGCCCTGGCCAGGCTGTTTCTGGAGGAGAAGCGGAAAAGTGTTATTCTGCTGGACGAAGCCACTTCGGCCATGGATAACCTGACTGAGGAGGCGGTGCTCGGGGAGGTCTTTTCCCGGTGGAAAAAGAAAACGATGATCTGTGTGGCCCACAGGCTCAATTCCATCCGCGGCTGCGACCGCATCATCGCCATGAAGGCTGGCCGAATCGTGGGAGACGGCGGCTTCGAGGAGCTGCTGGAAACAAACGATTATTTCAGAAAGCTGTATGAGGCGGGATATTTTTGACATTATAGAGAATGCCCCGGTAAAACCGGAAAGAAATACGTCTGTATCCGGGATTACTTTTTTTCGGAGTAAAACCAGCCTTTCTTCCCGTAGCAGTTTTAACAATTTTTTTCTGTTTGTGAGATATTCTTCTGGACAGGAAAGTGTCATCTGGAGCGATGGAACAAACTTCTACAGTATTTCCGGATATGATATGAACCTGTCTGCTGAGGAATGGTTCACACTTGCGGAAGAACTGTTATAAAAGGGTATCTGCCGGAATAGAGGTTTGAAATGTGCGGCCTGTCAGATGATTGACATGGCCGCTCTTTTTGTCCGTCAGGCGGCCGTATGTTCTGGCTGGTGAATTTCTCTGACCCGTCTGGCAGTGGGAAATGTCTAACAGCAACGATACCATTGTTGGATGAGGCAGAAGGAAGGCGGAGACAAGCCGCTGCCGGAAAAAATTGTACGAATAGGCTGTGATCGGTACATTCCTTGGTGGGGACACACGCTGTTGGCTGCCGGAGCAGTACCGTATGGATGCCCGAGACTATGCCAATCCGTTAAAGAAAAGGTTTCGGCTCATTCCGCCTGCGCCGCCTCGCCACCTTCAGCCATCTCTTCGGAAACATCTTCCGCCGCACTTTCCTCTCCGCCCGCAGCATCCACTGTTTCGCTTTTGGAAGCCCGGAAGGAGGAGACCGCATCGATCAGCAGGGAGGAAATGGTCACCGTCACCAGTGAATAAGCGATTCTGGAGACCGGAATGTAGCTCAGGGAAAGCACCAGCACCGTCAGGTCGGTGGCAAGGTAGGCTCTGGATATTTTGCAGTGAGTGAGCTTTGAGATGACGAGCGCAAGAGCGTCGTCGCCTCCGCTGGAGATTCCCTGACGCACGATCAGGCCAACGCCAATGCCTACAAAGCAGGCGCCGAATATGGCGGCCAGAAGAGGGTGATCGCTCAGGTCCGGCAGGCGGAAGGGAACGACTTCCCAGAACCGCAGGAAAAAGGCCAGCGACAGAGTTGCGGCGATGGAGCGGGGAAGGAACTGTTTCCCCAGAAACTTAAATCCCGCCGCATAGCTGATGGCATCCAGAATCGGAGAGAGCAGTGAGGTGGGAACATGGAACCAGTAGTTTAACAGAAGGATCATGCCCAGCACGCCGCCCTCAGTGATATGTACCCTCTGGTGGATATTGACCATGCCGAAGGCGGAGATGGCCGTTCCGGCAAGAATGGAGAGAATGATTTTCGGCGGAAACAGATTTTTCCCTTTTTCCCACAGCCGGGGAAGGGAAGAACGCAGCTTCGAAGACAGATTTTTGTTCAGTAACAGCAAAATAAAACCTCTTTTCTTTAAAATTCAGCGGAAAACGGAACTGGGGAAAATGTCCCCTGCTGTCGAATTTCCGCTGTTTTCTTAGAGTATAAACTCTGGTATAATACCAGGGTCAAGAGCTTTTATTGAAAATGGCAAGGCAGCCGCGGACAGGAGAAGGAGGATATAGAGGAAATGAAGGAATATTATACCATCAGTGAGATTTCCCGTCTGTACGGAATTGGCATCGATTCCCTGCGCTATTATGAGAAAATCGGAGCGCTGTCTCCCAGAAGGGGGGAGAACAATTACCGGCTGTATTCCCTGAAGGACATTTACCGGCTGAACGTCATTCGGGACCTGCTCATGCTTGGGTTTTCCATGAAACAGATCGGAGAATATCTGGACTGCCAGAATATGGAAAGCACCCTTTCCATGCTGGAGCAGGAAAAAGAGAAGGTGAGGCAGCAGAGAGAGAGACTGAAGCGCATAGAACAGGCCATAGAGGAGCGTGTCGCCCATCTGGAAAAATACGAAAAAATTGAAGCTGGCAGCTACCGGTGCCTGCACTGTCCGGCCCGGTACTGCCTGCAGCTGAATGCCGAGATCCGGCGGGACGAGGAGATGGATTATGCGGTGAAACGGCTGCAGAAGCGTCATGAGGATAAGATCAGAAGCCTTGGGGAGCGTGAGATCGGAGCCAGCGTGTCGCCGCAGGATGTGAGAAACGGAATTTATAACCTGTTTCATTCGGTTTTCATCATCCTGGACGAGCTTCCGGAGAGAGGGGAGACCGACGGACTGCAGGTTCTGCCGGAGGGAGAGTATCTTACGGTTTATTACCGGGGCAGCTACCGTCAGTCGCCGCAGCGGATTAAGGAGCTGATGGAGGAGGCCGACAGGCGAGGCTTGAAAATCGAAGGAGATATTCTGGAGTGGTATCCGGTGGACAACCGGTACACGGCGGAGCCGGAGGAGTTTGTCACGAGGCTGCAGGCAAGGGTGGTTCCCGGGAAGGAGTGAAAAAAGCGGCGCGCGGCAGCGACACACTGCAGGAATCTGTTCCCGCAGCGTGTTTCCGACGCGCGCCGTATCTGAAGATATGGGGGTCGTCATTTACATCACATTTTTAAACTGAGCAAACTGGCTCATATACAGTTTGTAATAGGCGCCCTTCTTTTCCATGAGCTGCGCCGCATTTCCCTCCTCAATAATGGTTCCTCCATCGATTACGAAGATGCGGTCCGCCTTCTGGATAGTGGAAAGCCGGTGGGCGATGACGAAGGAGGTACGGCCTGCCAGCAGGTGTTCGATGCCCTCCTGTACCAGCAGCTCGGTTTTGGTGTCGATGCTGGAGGTGGCCTCATCCAGAATGAGGATGGCGGGATCGGAAACCATGGTGCGGGCAAAGGCGAGGAGCTGCTTCTGGCCGATGGACAGGCCGCCGCCCCGTTCGCTCAGTACAGTGTCATAGCCCTTTTCCAGCCGCATGATGAAGTCATGGGCATTCACCGCTTTGGCAGCAGCTACGATTTCATCATCCGTTGCGTCAAGCTTTCCATAGCGGATGTTGTCCCGGATGGTGCCGGAGAACAGGAAGTTGTCCTGGGTCATGATGCCCATCTGCCGCCGCAGGCTTTCGATGGAAACCTCCTTCACGTCATGGCCGTCGATGTACACATGGCCCTCCTGAATGTCGTAAAAACGGCTGATCAGATTGACGATGGTGGTTTTTCCGGCTCCGGTAGGTCCCACCAGCGCGATGGTTTCGCCGGGACGGATGTGAAAGCTCACATCGTTTAGCACCTTTGTGGATTCGTCATAGGAAAAGGAAACATGGTCAAAGACCACCTCGCCCCGGATGGGGGGAAGCTCCTTTACGCCTTCCGCATCGGTGATGGCAGAAGGGGTGTCCATGATTTCAAAAACCCGCTCGGCTCCGGCTATATTGGTGATCATCTGGTTGTAAAAGTTGCTCAGATTCATGATCGGGTTCCAGAACATGGAAATATAGGTTCCGAACGCAAGAAAGGTTCCCACGGATACCCGGCCCGCGCCCAGCACAACAATCCCCACGAAATACAGGGAAAACAGGCCGATGGCCCAGCACAGGTCGATGACCGGCCCTACGGCGTCGTTGAGCCGTACCGCGTTGACAAAGGAATCCCGATGCTGTTTTGTCAGATCCCGGAAGGTGTCCATGGTTTCGGCTTCCGCGCCGAAGCTCTGGATGATCCGGATGCCGGAAAGGTCCTCGTGCACGAAGGCATTCAGGTTGGAGGATTTCTTCCGGTGGATCTGCCATCTTTCATGGGAATGGGTCTGGATGTACCAGATTCCCGCGGCCATCAGGGGAAGGCTCACAAGGGCCGCTGCGGCAAGCCTGGCGTCCTTGACGAACATGATGACGGCTACCGCGCTGATAGTGATGAAATCCGGAATCAGGGTGGTGACGCAGTTGGAGAGAACATCCTTTAAGGAGTTAATGTCCCCGATGATGCGCGCCAGGATCTTTCCGGTGGGGCGGCTGTCAAAGAACTGAAAGTCCAGCGTCTGAATGTGAACGTAGAGCTCCTGACGGATGGTGACCAGAATGCTGTTGCAGACCTTTGCCATCACATACATGCGGATTTTGATGCCGACGACCATGAGCAGGTTGATGACAACGGCGAAGAGAATCAGCCGGAGAAGTCCCCGGAAGTCTCCGGCGGAAATATAATCGTCCACGGCAGATTCCATGATCAGCGGGTTGATGAGGTTTACCACCACACAGAAGCCCATGATGAACAGGACGCCGACAATCTGTTTTTTATAGGAAAGAAGATAGGAGAACAGTCGGGAAAGCGTGGCGGCCTTTCCGGCTGTTACCGTATTTTCATCTTTTTTATAGGAATTAAAAGCCATAAAAGTCTCCTTCCGTATCCGGGACAGCCCCGTACTGGGACTGCCAGGTTTCATAATACAATCCGTGCAGGGCGAGCAGGCTCTCATGGGTTCCCCGTTCCCGGATGGTTCCGTTTTCCAGCACGATGATTTCATCGGCGTTTCGTACTGCGCTGATGCGGTGGGCGATGATCAGCTTCGTTGTGCCGGAAAGCTCCTGAAGCGCCTGCTGGATCGCGTATTCCGTTTCCATGTCCAGCGCGCTGGTGGAATCGTCCAGGATCAGGACGGGATTATGCTTGGCGATGGCCCGTGCGATGCTGATGCGCTGCTTCTGGCCGCCGGAAAGGCCCACGCCCCGTTCTCCGATGACGGTTTCATACTGCTCGGAAAGGCGTTCGATGAACTCGCTTGCCTGAGCACTTTCCGAAGCGGTACGGATATCCCCGTCGCCCACCAGCTCCCTCTTCCCCAGACGCACGTTTTCGCTGATGGTGTCGGAGAAGAGGAACACATCCTGCATCACCAGGGAAATGCTGCCTCGAAGCTGCTTCAGGGACAGGTCGCGGATATTCACACCATCCAGACGGATGGTCCCGCCGGTGGCATCGTAAAGCCGTTCCAGAAGCTGGATGATGGAGGTTTTTCCCGAGCCGGTGGCTCCCATGATGCCAAGCGTCTTTCCCGGCTCCACGGTAAAGGAAATATCATGCAGGATCTCATGCCCGTCCGCTTTATGAAAGGATACATTGTCAAATTCAATTTTTCCCTGTACAGCAGGGAGCACCACAGGCTTCTCCGGCTCCGTGACGGAGGGCCTGGCCTGATAGATTTTCCGGATCTTCCGGTAGCTTCCCACGCCGGAGGAAAAATCGTTGGACAGCCATCCCAGCATTTCCATGGGCCAGACGATGTTCATGGAATATTCCACGAAAGCGGTCAGACTGCCGAGTGTGAGCTCCCCACGGATCACCTGGCTTCCGCCCAGCAGAAGCACGATGAGCGGCAGCAGCTTGGTGATGAGAGAGAAGCAGGGATAATATTTCACGAAAACCTTTGACTGCTTCATGTTCAGATCATAATACCGCTGGTTGTGGGAAAGAAATTTTTTGATCTCAAATTTTTCTCTGGCAAAGGCCTTGACGGTGCGCACGCCTGCCAGATTTTCTTCCGCCACGGTATTCAATGCCGCGTTTTCCTCGCTGATTTCCTCATATACGGCGCCCAGCCGCCGCTCCTCGAATACGGCGATTGCGCCGGTTACGATCATGGCTGCCGTGGGAATGAGGGCCAGCCGCCAGCTCAGGCTGTACATGCTAAGCAGCACCAGGCAGGTGTGGAAAACCACTTCCATAATGAGCATGCTCACATATCCCAGCGCGTTCCAGATACGGTCGATATCGTCCTTGACCCGGCTCATCAGCTCGCCCGTGTTGTTCCTGTCAAAGAAGTCCGCGCTCAAAGACTGCAGATAAGTGAACAGATCCTTTCGGATGTCCGTGGCGATGGCCGATCCGATGAGATCGGAGGTGTATTCCTTGGTGTAGCCGAAGATGCAGCGGCCCAGTCCGATGACAAGGATGCAGGGCAGCAGAAAACGGAGTCTGGAGACCTGGCCTCCCTGGATCACATCGTCCACGATGACACGGGTCACCTGCGGGGTCAGAAGATCAAGCGATACCGCGATGACCATGGACACGAAGACGAACAGATAGCCGAATTTGTGTCTGAGTAGATAACTGGATAATTTTTTCATGAAAAGAAACTCCCCCTTGAAAATAAATTCTTCATGAATCCTTTTTTGATGAAAATGAATTCATGCATGCTTTCCCATGTGGCGTGGAGCTTCGGACCGGAGAAGCCGTGCTGAAACGGCGGAAACAGACCGGAAGAGATGAAAAAACCACGCCAGGATTACCTGCCGTGGTGAAAATTCTCTGTGGATTCCGGGCGCGCATCCGGTGGGACTGCGGCCGGTAAGCTCTTCCGGAACAGAATGGACAGAAACTGTCCGGAAAATCAGAAAATGAAAAACGGGAGGTAAGCGTCGTATGGCATAACTGGTGTACTGGTATGCTGTGCTGCGATTCTGATCCTTTCAGCCATCAATGCTTCCTCCTTTCTTATTTTTTCAACTGTTATGCGTTGGCTTATTTCTACCTTACATCGTGCCGTGTGTTTTGTCAACTACTTTTAACTGTTGTAGTCCTTATCAATGTTAATGACGGCGTAGTAGCTGGAATCCAGGTTATGTATGCCCTCCTCCATGCGGGAGAGGATCTCCTCGTCCGGCAGCTTTTCGCTGTAAGGCACCAGGATATCGAAGATGATGTTGGTGTGGGTGGGGCCCTTTACGATGCGGAAGTCGTGCAGGTTCAGCGTGCTGTCGAGCTGGTGCAGAAGGTCTGTGACCTTTGCCTTCAGCGTCTGTGTCTCTTCATCATCGTTCATGACCGGATCCATGTGGATGACCGCGTCACAGTGAAGCTCCTTTTTCAGTTCCCGTTCGATGTTGTCGATGGTATCGTGCAGATGGAGCAGATCTCCGGAAGCGGGGACCTCCGCATGGAGTGAAATCATAACCCTGCCCGGACCGTAATCATGGACAATCAGATCATGAAGTCCCAGGATTTCGTCATGGCTTAAGACGATGTGTTCGATTTTATCTACGAATTCTTTCTGCGGCGGCTGGCCAAGAAGCGGACTGATGGTCTCACCGGCGGAACGCAGGCCCGCGATAAGGATGAACAGGCCCACCAGGAGACCGCAGAAGCCGTCGATATGAAATCCGGTAAAATAGCCGATCAGCGTGGCGGCAAGGACGACGGTGGTGGAGAGCATGTCGCTGAAGCTGTCCGTCGCCGTCGCGAACATGGCTGCGCTGTCAATCTTTTTCCCCGTTCCCCGGTTGTAAAGGTACATGTAGAACTTCACCAGGATGGAAGCGATGAGGATGCCGATCACAACGGGCGTACAGAGCGTATCCTCGGGATGCAGGATTTTATCGAAGGAGGAGGAGGCAAGCTCAAAGCCCATGAGGATGATCAACAGGGAGACGAACAGCCCGGTCAGATATTCGATTCTGCCGTGGCCGAAGGGATGACCAGGATCCGGCTTCTGACCGGCCATTTTGAAGCCCACCAGGGTGATCAGAGAGGAACCTGCGTCGGACAGGTTGTTAAAGGCATCCGCAGTGATCGCGATGGAATTGCTGATCAGCCCCGCAATGAATTTCCCGAGAAACAGCAGGATGTTGAATCCGATTCCCACAGCTCCGCACAGAACCCCGTAGGCCTGACGAACCTCGGGACGGTCCGTTTCCTTATAATTATGAATGAAAAATTTAGCCAGAAATGAAATCATACTTTCCTCACATTCCGAAGCGTTCCCTTCTGAACGCCGGGAGGGTGACGCTTCGGCGCCCTCCCGGCTTCTGTTTGACTGAAAACAGCGTTTCCCTTTATTGTATATGGAGTCGAAGCAGAAAACAAGACAAAAATGCGAAAAAATCATGGATACAAAAATGCGAAAAAATCATGGATACAAAAATGCGAAAAATTCATGAATTAAAAAAAGCATGGATACCTACGGGCATTTATTATATAATGAAAACGGACCGGCAAAAATGCCGGATGAAGGCGGAAATGGCGGCTGACGGCATCTGGCGGAGCCGCATGGCCCCGGAATGGAGGAAGAATTGAACAGAATCAGAAGATATGGAGCGGCCATCCTCGCTGTAGCGCTGCTTCTGGCGGCTCTGTCCGGCTGTGCCAGACAGGCCTCGGCAGAGGCGGAGGAAGCGGGAGGAGGCGGGGTGGAAATCATCAGCAGGGATTTTTCTCATGACGGATATGTGGACAGCATTGCCTTCCTGCTGCCCTCCGGCTGGAGCAGGGAAGCCTTTGAGAGGATAGACGCAGGCGAGGATATGGATGCAGGTGAATGGGGGTTTGAGATCTGCGTGGACGGAGAGGAGGAGCCGTCGGTGCTTCTGTTTGGCAGCAGACAGGCGGAAACAGATCTTTTCGATCCGTCCGGCTTAAGTCCGGAAGCGGTTCAGACCGGAGCAGGCCTGACCGGCAGCCGTTATGTCCGACAGACGGTTTCCGCGGACGGAGAGGTACGGCAGGAATATTATGTTCTTCTTGATCCGGTTCCGGGAAGCAGCGCGGTTTATCAGCTTTATGCCTCCCTTTCCCGGGAGGAGTATGAGAAATACCGGCTCTCGCTCGATACGCTGGTGGCCGGGATCAGCATTGCAGCCGTGGCAAAATAGATGGATGCGGATGGCAGAGCATGGGGCGAAAGCCGGAGAGCTGCGGAAACAGAAGGGGCAGGAAAGACACCGGGAGCCGGAAGAAAGGCACTGAAAAACGTATTGCGCCTTTTGGGGAAAACGTGTATAATTTGTGTGGTTCCGTGTGGGAGGCATAAGCCTTCCGCCGGATGGTAAACATTTTCAGCAATTTTTCAGCGATGAAGAAATGAGGAGAAACAATGAACAGGAAACCGATTGTCTTAATGATTCTTGATGGCTACGGCCTGAATGACAGAGTAGAAGGAAATGCGGTCCGTGAGGCGAAGACGCCTGTTATGGACAGACTGATGAAGGAGTATCCCTTTGTGAAGGGAAATGCCAGCGGCATGGCCGTGGGCCTTCCGGAGGGACAGATGGGAAATTCCGAAGTCGGACATCTGAACATGGGCGCAGGCCGCATCGTATATCAGGAGCTGACCAGAATTACCAAGGAAATCCAGGACGGGGATTTCTTTAAGAATCCCGCTCTGCTTTCCGCTGTGGAAAACTGCAAAAAGAATGATTCCGCCCTGCACCTGTACGGGCTGGTTTCCGATGGCGGCGTACACAGCCATATCACCCACATCTATGGACTTCTGGAGCTGGCAAAGAGAGAGGGCTTAAAGAAGGTGTATGTGCACTGCTTCCTGGACGGCCGTGATACGCCTCCGGCAAGCGGCAAGGGCTATGTGGAGCAGCTGGAAGCGAAGATGAAGGAGCTTGGCGTAGGCGAGGTGGCTTCTGTGATGGGACGCTACTACGCGATGGACAGAGACAACAACTATGACCGCGTGAAGCTGGCCTACGACGCTCTGACAAAGGGAGAGGGACTGACCGCTCCCAGCGCGACGGAGGGCATTCAGGCCTCCTATGACAGAAACGAGACCGATGAATTTGTAAAGCCCACCGTGGTTGTGAAGAACGGCGCTCCGGTTGCCACCATCAAGGACGGAGATTCCATCATTTTCTACAACTTCCGTCCGGACCGCGCAAGGGAGATTACCCATGCGTTCTGCGACGATGATTTCAAGGGTTTTGACAGACCGAAGAGACTGGATGTGAAGTACGTCTGCTTTACGGAATATGATCCCACCATCCCCAATAAGGAAGTGGCCTTCCACAAGGTTGAGGTGACCAACACCTTCGGAGAATGGCTGGCTGCCAATCATATGACTCAGGCGAGAATCGCGGAGACTGAGAAATACGCGCACGTGACATTCTTCTTCAACGGCGGCGTTGAGACGCCCAACGAGGGAGAGGACAGAATTCTGGTGAATTCTCCGAAGGTTGCCACCTATGACCTGAAGCCTGAGATGAGCGCTTATGAGGTCTGCGATAAGCTGGTGGAGGCCATCAAATCCGATAAATATGATGTGATTATCATCAACTTTGCAAATCCGGACATGGTTGGACATACAGGCGTGGAAGCGGCTGCCATCAAGGCTATAGAGGTTGTTGACGAGTGTGTTGGAAGGGCGGTTGACGCCATTAAGAGCGTGGATGGCGTGATGTTCATCTGTGCGGATCATGGTAATGCGGAACAGCTCATCGATTATGAGACGGGTGCTCCGTTCACCGCGCATACCACGAATCCGGTGCCCTTTATCCTGGTGAATTATGATCCTTCCTATACGCTGAGAGAGGGCGGCTGCCTTGCGGATATTGTTCCTACTTTGATTCAGATTATGGGGAAGGAACAGCCGAAGGAGATGACCGGAAAATCCCTTCTTGTGAAGAAGAACTGACCGGAAAAACCATAATAAAAGCCATGGCAGACAGCCCGGCGGAAAAGAAGGAAAAAGGCCTTCGGACAGGAAAATAACCTGCCGGAGGCCTTTTTGACGGATTGCCTTCTTCGTGCTTGCCAGGAGGAATAAAGTATGCTAGATTATGTGTATCAATACAATTAGTACACTTCATACAGCATGCGGTGCGGAAAGGAGTCCTGTGATTATCATTGATTATAAGGATGCACGGCCCATTTATGAGCAGGTGGTGGACAAATTTCAGAAGCTGATCCTGACAGGCGTGCTGGAGCCCAATACCAGGATGCCGTCAGTCAGAAGCCTTGCCGTTGAACTGTCGCTCAATCCGAATACCATACAGAGAGCCTATGCTGAGCTGGAACGGCAGGGCTTCATCTATACGGTAAAGGGACGGGGCAATTTTGTGGCCTATGATGAGAAGCTCCTGAATGTCAGAAAGGAGCAGCTGTTTGAAAAGCTGGGAGAGCTGGTCCTGGAGGCCGCGGAAATCGGCGTCGGGAAAAAAGAGCTGGCAGGATGGCTGCTGAAGGGCAGGGGAGCAGCGGAAGCACAGGGAGGGAAGGAGAATGATTGAGCTTAGGAATGCGTCCAAAAGCTTCGGAAAAACGGACGCGGTGAAGGACGTGAGCTTCCGGATGAAGGAGGAGCAGGTATTCGGACTGATCGGAACCAACGGGGCCGGAAAGAGCACGGTCCTGCGCATGGCCGCGGGCGTGCTGAAGCCGGACGAGGGGCTGGTTCTTATTGACGGCATGAATGCATACGACAGCGTGGATGCGAAGAAAAGATGCTTTTTCATCTCGGATGAGCCGTACTTTTTTTCTCATGCCACGCCGCGGGATATGGAGAAGTATTACAGCAGCGTATATGAGAGGTTCAACCGGGAGGCTTACTACATGTATCTCGCTTCCTTCGGCCTGGACAGCAGGCGGAAGATCGAGAGCTTTTCCAAGGGGATGAAAAAGCAGCTTGCCCTGATCTGCGGCATCAGCAGTCAGACGAAGTACCTGCTCTGTGATGAGACCTTTGACGGACTGGATCCGGTTATGCGTCAGGGAGTCAAGAGCATTTTCGCGCAGGAGATGGAGCGGCGCGGGCTGACGCCGGTCATCGCCTCCCATAATCTGAGAGAACTGGAGGATATCTGTGATCATGTGGGACTGCTGCATGAGGGCGGCATCCTTCTTTCCAGAGAGCTGGAGGAGATGAAATGCGGGATTCAGAAGGTTCAGTGTGTTTTTTCTTCGGAGGAGGAAGCGGCGCGCATGCTGTCCGGGCTTACGATTGTGAAGCAGGAGAAGAGAGGCTCCCTGTATACGCTTACGGTACGGGGAGAACGGGATGAGACCATCGCCATGTTTGCGGCGGCACAGACGCTTTTTTATGAGGTGCTTCCGCTGTCCCTGGAAGAGATTTTTATCAGTGAAACGGAGGTGAAGGGCTATGATGTCAAAAGGCTCCTTCTGGGTTAACTGCAGAGAAAATCTGAAGCGCAGAAGCTGGACCGTGCTTCTGTGCGCCATTGCGCTGTTCCTCGCCCTGCCGGTCAGGCTGGCGATGATTCTTTCCGTACAGAGCCGGCGGATTGCCCGGGATCCTTCCTGGATTGCGGAATGGACGCAGGGAGAGCTGCTGGGAAACAGATTTATGCAGGAGCTGTCAAACGATTATTTTCTGTTTCTGATTTTTGCTCTTGCGATTCTGCTGGCTGTGCAGGGCTTTGCCTGGGTGGACAGCAGAAGAAAACTGGATCTGTATCTGAGTGTTCCCGTGTCCGCCAGAAGACGATATGTGGTCATTTACCTGAACGGAGCGGCGGTATTTGCAGTCTGTTATCTCGCAGCACTGATTCTGGCCCTGGTAACGGGGGCGGTGATGGGAGGTGTATCCGGCGGGGTGCTTCTGTATGCTCTGATCACATATCTGGGGAATCTTCTCTTTTTCATGGTCTGCTATCATATGACGCTGGCGGCGGTACTGCTGACGGGAAATGTGCTGGTTTCTCTGCTTGCCGCTTTTGTCCTTTTCTTTTATGAATACGTGCTCCGCTGGCTTATTGACGGGATGAGAAGCTCCTTCTTTGTCACCTACTGCGGGCTCAGCAATGTGGCAGAGAACGCATTTACCTCTCCGGTCATCTCCTGGATATCGGGAAGCGGCGGACTGCTGGAATATTTTCTGGGATATGGCGGCCGTTACCTGGCGGATTACGGAAGGATGCTTCTTCTCATGGTGGTTCAGGTGATCGTTTACGGACTGGTGGACTGGTTCCTGTACCGGAAGAGAAGAGCGGAGGCGGCGGGAAGCTCACTGGCCTTTCCACGGCTTCGGACTCCGGTGAAGCTTCTGCTGATGGTTCCGGTCACTCTGCTTTCCGGCATGTGGTTCTGGCAGCTGGCGGACCGGAGCATTCCCTTTGCCATCATCGGTATGGTCATCGGCCTTTTTATCAGCCATGGCCTGCTGCAGATCCTGGATGAATTCGATGTAAGAAGCATTCTGAAGGCAAAATGGCACCTGCCTGTGGCCGGAGTGGCGGCGGCGGTTATTTTCGCGGCCTTTGCCCTGGACCTGACCGGCTATGACACCTATATTCCGGCAGCGGAAAAAATCGAAAGCGTGGGGATTGCCTTTCGAAGTGACAACTATTATCTGGGCTTTTATGAAAATCTGTTCGGACGGGACATGTACCATGAGGACCCGGAAAAGTACATGCTGAAGGCCATGGAATCGGAGGATGAGGACACCATCGCGGCGGTGAGAGCTCTGGCGGAAAGGGCTATGGAGGACATGGAAAACTCCGGCAGGCAGGGGCCTGACGCATATTCCATCTCCGACGGAAGAACCCCTGTTTCGATCCGATATACTCTGATGGACGGAAGGCGGGTTTACCGGACAATATGGGCCGGAGTAGAGGACAGCGCAGAGGAGCTGGATGTGATTTTTTCAGATGCGGACTTCCAGACTGCCAGATATCAGATCTGTGATCCCGCTTTTATTGAAAAAAGCGGTGAAATGAGGATTTCCTATGGAAACGGACTGAACCGGGTTTCCTGTCTGGGTGATGCGGCAGAGCTTCTGGAGGCCTATGGGAAGGATCTTTCGAAGTACAGCTACAGCCTCATGCTGAACAGCCTTCCGGTTGGAAAGCTGAGTTTTGTCTGGAACCCGTCCGGCATGGTGGACCGGGAATATACCTGGGAGTATCCTGTTTATGAGGAATTTACGGAAACGGTGGAACTTCTGCGGGAGCAGGGAGTATACATGGAACGGACAGAGGAAGGAGGCGTCCTTTCTGCAGATCAGCTGGTGAGCGTGAGCATTACCTGCTACAATCTGGAAGAGGAGAATGTGGAATACAGTGCTGACGGATCCAGAGCGGTTGTTTATTCCGCCGACCGTGAAATCAGCCGGACCTATACGGAACAGGACCGGATCAGACAGATTCTGCCCGCTCTTTATCCGGACAGTCTGACGGATGTGGCCGGCGGCGGTATCACAGGAAGACTCTGGAATGATAACTATGGGGTCTCCGTTGTGTTCCAGCCGGATGTGCATCTCTCAGAAGAATATCTTTACTTCACGGTGCTGGACGACAGACTTCCGGACTTCGTGACAGAGGAAACCCGCTATCAGGAATGATGCAGGTCAGGAGAACTGCAGAATCACATGATCCGGATGTAATATTCTGATATTAAATAAGGTAGAAAGACAGATTAAAATCTGATGTTGAAAACGGAGTAAAAAGCCTCTTTTTCGGTAATACT
>ULPS01003713.1_pt1 | contig 23478 bp, 17 predicted proteins | sample 1953711 | NCBI WGS metagenome assembly ULPS01 (sample SAMEA4835635, study PRJEB28245) | human gut metagenome | biome: gut microbiome; material: fecal sample | place: Denmark | collected 2008 | reverse complement strand
GATGGCGGCAAATTCCTGAGTCAGAAGGAATTTGCCGTCCTTCTTTTCCAGGACCAGAACCCGGTTGTTTTCCGTATCATCCGCCAGATAGACCGTTCCGTCTCCGGCAATGGTATGGCCCCGTGTGATCTGATCCGTCACCACCCGCCACTCCGTCAGAGGACGCGTCAGGCTGTCGCTGCAGATGATCTGATCGTGATAGGTATCCACAATAAAATAGTCTTCTCCGATTCTGGTGATGCAGGAGGGGACGCTGAGCGAAGAAAAGGGATTGATTTCCGTCTCCGGCTGTGCTGCGGAAGCGGAAACCGCCTCTGCTGCGCGGATATAATGGCGGCTTTTTACCTGGAAAAGCAGAAAGACGGCTGCGGCACAAAACAGCAGAAGACAGGCTGGAAGGAGGAAAAGAGGAGCTTTTTTCTTCATGAACTCTGGAAATTCCTTTCTGAGGAAGTTTTATGATCGGGAAAGCCGGCCGGCAGACAGCCACGGAATGAAACCGAAAAGGCTTTTTTGTGCCGGAAGAGGCATCCGCCTTATCAGTATACCACAGAAGCGGCGGATATAACAGAAAACTGAAGTTGCTTCTTGGAGTGCCCGCGGATTCATGATACAATGAAAACAGGAAACCGGTTATAAGGCCGCCGTCCGGCGGCTCTTTCCGTTACAGACATTACAAAGGAAAAGGGGCGGAAGATGAAAAAACTGCTGAAGGAATTTGAAACTTTTATCATGCGGGGAAATGTGATCGATATGGCGGTCGGCGTTATCGTTGGCGCGGCTTTTCAGGCGATCGTGAATTCTCTGGTCAACGATGTGATTTCACCGGTCCTGGGACTGTTCGCCAACATGGATCTGAGCTATCTGGTTCTGAGGATCAACGATGTGGAAATCCGCTACGGCGCATTTCTGACGGCTGTGATTAATTTTCTCATCATGGCCTTTGTGATTTTCCTGCTGGTGAAGGCGATCAACAAGATTTCAGAGCTGGGATTCAAAAGGAAAAAGGATGAGGAGCCGGCAAAGCCAAAAACAAAAATATGCCCTTATTGTAAGAGCGAAATACCGGCTGATGCGGTGAAGTGCAGCCACTGCACTTCTGATCTGCCGACGGAGGAACTGACGCCGCAGACAGAGAGTGACTGATGATATGCCGCCCGACGGCGGCAGAAAGGCGTAAGCCGGCGCTGCCGGCTTCCTGGAAGAAGCACACCTGGCGTGCTTCTTCTCATCGAACGATATGCCGTCTGAAGGCGGCGGAAGGGAGTGGAAGGTATGAGGAAGGTTACAATTACGATCGGAAGAGAATATGGAAGCGGAGGCCACGAGGTGGGGGAAAAGCTGGCCGAGCGGCTGGGATTTACCTTCCTGGACAGGATCATCCTGAATGAGATATCCAGGAAGAGCGGAATCAGTGTGGAGGAGCTGATGAACCAGGACGAAGTGAAAATCTCACCCTTCCGGGAAACGCTCATCCCATATGACTTTGAATCGGAAAATCTGAATGAAAAGCTGTTCGACATGCAGGCGGATTTCATCCTGCACAAGACCAGAGAGGAGTCCTGTGTGGTGGTGGGACGGTGCGCGGATGTGATCCTGGCCTATCAGGATGATGTGGTGAATGTGTTCATTTATGCAAACATGGAGGACAAGATCCGGCGCATCAAGAGACTGTATCATCTGGGGGACCGGCAGAAGGCGGCCAAGCTGATCCGGAAGACGGAAAAGATCCGCAGAAACTATTATCAGTATTATACTGATGAGATCTGGGGAGACAAGAAAAACAAGGCCCTGATGATCAATACCTCTCAGACGGGAGTGGATGGAGCGGTGGAGCTGATCATCGCCTATCTGCGGCTGAAGGGATATCTGGAGGAAGATACGGAAACGGCGGAGAAGCCGGAAGAGAAAGCGTAAACGGGCTGTGGACGACATGGGAAGCGGCCGGACCATTTTCACAACAGAAGGGAGGAAAGTATGAGCGGAATAGCAGGAAGCAATGTGGTGGTACAGGTAGGTTTTGTGGTCAGGGATATCTATGAAACCAAAAAGAGGTGGGCGCAGTTTCTGGGTGTGGAAGAACCGCCGGTAGGGGATTCCGGGGAATATGCGGTAACCCATACGCAGTATAAGGGGGAGGACGCTCCGGAGGCGAAAAGCCTGCTTGCCTTCTTCAATTTCCCGGGCTTTCAGATCGAGCTGATCCAGCCGAATGAAGCGCCGTCAACCTGGAGAGAATTTCTGGATACCCATGGAGAGGGGATCCATCACCTCGCTTTTAACGTGGACGGTATGCGGATGGAGCAGGCCATTGAAAACTGCCGGGATTTCGGCATGACGCTGGAGCAGAAGGGGGAATATGCGGACGGAAGCGGAAGATACGCTTATTTATCCGCCCAGAAGGACCTGAAGACAGCCATCGAACTTCTGGAAAACGATCTGAAGGAGGAATGAGTGGCGCAGACAGGCAGCGGCATGGGACATCCCTGAAGGCGCATAGACTGGAAACAGATAAGTGAACGGAAGGAAAGAAACCGGTCTATGCAGGAGCTGGTGCAGAATATCATGAATCAATTCGGTTATCCGGGGATTGGACTTCTGATCCTTGTGGAAACCATTTTCCCACCGATCCCGTCGGAGGTGATTCTCACCTTCGGCGGGTTTCTGACTACCTGTACCGGGCTGACCATCGTTGGGGTGATCGCCTCCTCCACCGCAGCTTCCCTGGCAGGAGCCTGGCTCCTGTACGGTCTGGGCCGCCTGTTTGGCCCTGCGCGCATACGGAGCCTCGCTTCCGGGAAGCTGGCGAAACGGCTCGGCTTTCAGGAAAAGGAAGTGGGAGACACATTTGTATGGTTCGAAAAGAAAGGAGAAAAGGCGGTTTTTTTCGGCCGTTGTATTCCCATCATCCGAAGCCTCATTTCCATTCCTGCCGGAATGGCGGGCATGAAGGCGGGTCGATTTACCGTCTACACCCTGGCCGGCAGCCTGATCTGGGATACCATGCTGGTGCTTCTGGGGGCAATGGCGGGGGAATCCTGGGAAATCATCGTGGAGTATACGGACGCCTGGTCCGCCCTGGTGAAAATCGGCGCCGCCACGGCAGGAGCGGCTGCACTGATGCGTTTCCTGGAAAAATGCCGGAAGAAGGGGAAATGACTGTCCCTGCAGATCGCACAATTTGACCACTAAAAAGCCATATTTCGGAAGCCAATGCGGAAAAAAGGGGATATACTGGATCTGATAAAAAGAAACAGGAATGAAGTGCCGCGGACGTGGCGGCATGGAGGAGGAAAGACTGAAAATGAGAAACAGAAAGAAGGCCGAAACGGCCGCAAGGGAACTGGTATCACAGATGACGCTGGAGGAGAAGGCCTCTCAGCTCCGGTACGATTCGCCCGCGATCCCCAGGCTTGGGGTCCCGGCTTACAACTGGTGGAATGAGGCGCTTCACGGCGTGGCGAGGGCTGGCGTAGCAACCAGCTTTCCGCAGGCCATCGGAATGGCGGCAGCCTTTGACGAGGAGCTGCTTCGCACCATCGGAGATGCGGTGGCGACGGAGGGACGCGCCAAATACAACGAATACGCAAAGCATAATGACAGGGATATTTACAAGGGTCTCACTTTCTGGTCCCCGAACGTGAATATTTTCAGGGATCCCAGATGGGGAAGGGGACATGAAACCTACGGAGAGGACCCGTATCTGACATCCCGTATGGGCGTGGCCTATGTGGAGGGGCTTCAGGGAACGGGTTCCGCAGAAAATGCAACAACGGAAAACGGAGAAGGTGTATATCTGAAAACGGCTGCCTGCGCCAAGCATTTCGCTGTACATTCCGGACCGGAGGCGCTGCGCCATGAATTCGATGCAAAGGCGAGCAAAAAGGATATGTATGAGACCTATCTTCCCGCCTTCGAAGCCTGTGTGAAGGAGGGTGAGGTGGAGGCTGTCATGGGTGCCTATAACCGGACTAACGGCGAGCCCTGCTGCGGCAGCAACACGCTGATCCGTGGAATTCTGAGAGGAGAATGGGGGTTCCAGGGGCACTTCGTTTCAGACTGCTGGGCCATCAAGGATTTTCATGAGCATCACTGCGTGACCAAAACGCCGGAGGAGTCCGCCGCGATGGCGCTGAAGGCGGGCTGTGACGTGAACTGCGGCGTCACCTATCTGCATCTGCTGAAAGCGCATGAGCAGGGACTTGTGACGGAGGAAGAGATCACTCAGGCGGCGGAGCGGCTGTTCACCACCAGGTATCTGCTCGGCTGCTTTACGGAAACTGAATATGACAAAATCCCCTATGAGGCTGTGGAATGCCGGGAGCATCTGGAGCTGGCGCAGAAAATCGCCAGAGAGGGAATGGTACTTTTAAAGAACGACGGTACTCTGCCGCTTCGGAAGGACAGGCTGAAGACCATCGGCGTGATCGGACCGAACGCGGACAGCAGAAGCCCGCTGGTTGGAAATTATCATGGAACCTCCTCCCGCTATATCACCATGCTGGAGGGCATTCAGGATGCGGTGGGAGAGGATGTGCGCGTGCTCTATTCAGAGGGCTGCCATCTGTTCAAAGACCGTGTGGAAAACCTTGCCTGGAGACAGGACCGCATTTCGGAAGCGCTCACCGTGGCGGAGCACAGCGATGTGGTGGTGCTCTGTCTTGGGCTTGACGAAACGCTTGAGGGAGAGGAAGGCGATGCCGGAAACGGCTATGCCTCCGGAGACAAGGCGGATCTGCAGCTGCCGGAGGTCCAGAGGGAGCTCCTGGAAGCGGTGGCAGGCTGCGGAAAGCCTGTGGTTCTGTGCGTGCTCACCGGAAGCGCGGTGGATCTGAATTTTGCCGACGAGCATGTGAACGCCATTCTTCAGGTCTGGTATCCCGGCGCGAGAGGCGGAAAGGCCGCTGCCGACATCCTGTTCGGCGCCTGCTCCCCTTCCGGAAAGCTGCCGGTTACCTTCTACCGGGATCTGGACGGTTTCCCGGCCTTCGAGGACTATTCCATGAAGGGGCGGACCTACCGTTACCTGGAAAAGGAGCCCCTGTATCCTTTCGGCTATGGCCTGACCTACGGCCGTGTTGAGGTGCGTGAAGCTGCCCTGGCCAAAGCGCCTGTGCTGTCCGCTCTAGAGAAGGCGGGACAGGGAATATCGAAAACGGACGTGCCGGATCAGAGCGGGGATTCTGTCGTGAAGGCAGTTCTGGAAAATACCGGAGCATATGATACGGACGAGGTGCTTCAGGCTTATATCCATGCGGAGGATTCCGCGTTTGCCCCTTTGCATCCTTCCCTCTGCGCCTTTGCCAGAGTGAGCCTGAAGGCGGGAGAAAAAAAGGAAGTGAGCCTGACGATCCCTGCCTCTGCCTTTACCATTGTGGACGAGGAAGGCAGGAGATATGTGGACGGAACCCATTTCAGCCTGTACATCGGAACCAGCCAGCCGGATGAGAGAAGCGCCTTTCTTACGGGTATGCGGCCGGTGAAGATTGAGGTTGTACTGTAAAGTATAATAACGGAAGTGTTGGAAGAGACTGACTCTTTTTAATGGAAGCAGATAAAACAGGGCTGTCACACGAAGCCGGAGCAGGATATGTTGCCGGTCAGGCGTGAGTGTGACAGCTCTGTTTGTGGTTATCGGGACAGCATATGATCTGGAAGGGACGGGCCATCGCCAGCATCCGGGCCGGGATGGAGCCGGGAGCGCTTCGGCTTGCCGTAAACGCGTAAGGGCTGCCGGAAACGGTGGTGATGGTGGCGGAAAATGTTTTGGACTGTTGATTTCGGAGATCTGACCGGAAGTGTAAACGTCATCCGGAAAGAATCATAAAAAGACAGTCAAATCAGATAGTGACATTTCCTGACCGCTGGGATAAGATGAAAAAGAACGGAAAACTACGGAATCAGTCACGCCATATACCAGAATGGACGATGCTATGGAGAATACGACTGAAAAAGACAATTCGTCGGAAAATGGCTCTGTTTCCCCGTCTGTACCGGGAATTGACAGCGGTGGTATCGCGCGGCAGCTCCGGATCGACGCATTGGAGAACGCTCAGGAAAGGAGGCCGGAGAAATGGATGACAGAGAAGTGGAGAAGACCCTCACAAGACTTCGGGATTTTGAGAAAAGCGCAAAGCGTCTGTACGAATCCAATCCGAAGGCCTTCGACCATGTGGTGTGGAACTGGGAGGAATTTGTCCAGGGGTATCGGAGAACGCAGACGCGGGATGTGAAGCTGGAGGAAAAAGCGCCCTTTTTCATGGGAAGCCTGCTGACTGAGCAGGACTGCTTTCCCGATGAAAACAGCGAGGTTTCCGTTCTTCTGCATGACCGGTATGTGCCGCCCTTCTATCACAGCCTGAACTTCATCAAAATCGTTTATGCCCTGCGGGGAGGCTTTTTCTTCTATCTGAGGGAAAACGGGCAGGACCGGAGAATGCGGATGGAGGAAGGGGATTTCGTCATCATCCCGCCGGAGGTCAGCCAGGCGGTTTTCACCTGTGATGAGGGCGCGGTTACGGTGAACATCATCATCAAGCGAAGCACCTTTGGGGATGCCTTTTACAGCCTGCTGATGGAAAATGACAGTATTTCCGATTTCTTCTGGCAGATGCTCTACAGCAAGGGAAACGAAAGGGCGCTGCTGGTGCGCTGCGGACAGGACGAACGGCTGCAGAGGCTGGTGCTTGAGATGTGCGCGGAAGGGATTCTGGACAGGTTGGGAAGCACGGCCGGGAAAAATCTGATGATGAAGGGCTATGTGATGCTTCTGTTCGGAAGGGCCATGAGGGAGCATTCCGGCGAGATGGAGAGTGTGGGGCATTTAAGCGAGGCGGATGCGGTTCTGCCGGAAATGATCCGTTACATCCGGGAGAACTATACCACGATAACTCTCCCGGAGCTGGCCAGGCATTTCGGAAGGAGCGAGGGGTACTTAAGCCGCTATATCCGCAGGGAGACGGGAAAGACCTTCCGGTTTCTCTTAAAGGAGTTTCGGATGAAGCAGGCCGTCCAGATGCTGGAAAATTCCTCCTGCAGCGTGGAGGAGGTGGCCGCGGCCGTGGGGTATGCGGACATCAGCTGTTTTTACCGGAATTTTCGGGAAAGCTTCAGCATGACCCCGATGCAGTACCACAGTATCCGCAGCAGAATCAGTCTTTAGAGGCAACGAAAATGATTCCAGGAAGCAATCTGAGTTCAGTCTTTAGGAAAGGGCCGCCACAGAGCGGCAGAAAGGTGGTTAAATCATGGAGTGGAGTGCGAAATGGATCGCGCCGGCACAGGAAATGGGAGATGTGTGTCCGGTATTCGTAAAAGAATTTGCGGGGGTAGAAGGCGCGGCGAAGGCGGAGCTTTTCATCACAGCCATGGGAGTTTATGAGGCCGGACTGAACGGAAGCCGGGTGGGGGAATATGTGCTTGCCCCTGGCTGGACTTCCTATGAAAAGAGGCAGCAGTATCAGTGCTATGATGTGACGGAGCTTCTGAAAAAGGACAACCGGCTGGAGGTGGCTGTGGGAAAGGGCTGGTATCGAAGCCCCATGCCGGGCTGGGCCAATGAGGAAGGGAAAAATGAGAAGGCTCATCTTCCGGCCGGTCTGATCGCGCAGCTGGTTATAACGGGAGCGGACGGAAGCAGAACGGTGATCGGTACGGACGAAAGCTGGACGGCGCGTGAGAGCCGGATCCGTTTCAGCGAGATCTATGACGGAGAAACCTGTGACGCCACGTTTGAGGCGAAGGAGGCACAGCCCGTCGTATGCCTGGATAAGGGAACGCAGAACCTGATTCCTCAGCAGGGTGAAGAGACCAGGGAGGAAGAATATGTGGCGGCAGAGCGGATTTTCACCACCCCGAAGGGCGAAACGGTGGTGGATTTCGGCCAGGAGGTGACGGGCTACGTCCGTTTTACTGTGGATGCGAAGGCGGGAGATGTGGTGGAAATCTCCCACGGCGAGGTGCTGGATAAGGAAGGAAATTTCTATAATGCAAACTACAGAAGCGCGAAGGCGAAGCTTCGCTATACCTGCAGGGACGGCCGGCAGACGTATCAGCCTCACCTGACCTTCTTCGGCTTCCGCTATATCCGTCTGGACAGCTTCCCGGGAACGCCTGCGCCGGAACAGTTTACGGCGGTTGCGGTGCATTCCCATATGAAGCGCACCGGACGGCTTTCCAGCTCCAATCCTCTTCTGAACCGCCTGTTTTCCAACGTGGTCTGGGGACAGAGAGGCAATTTTCTGGATGTGCCCACGGACTGCCCGCAGCGGGACGAGCGGCTGGGCTGGACGGGAGACGCACAGGCCTTTGTGAAGACGGCCAGCTATAACTATGACGTGGAGAAATTTTTCACCAAATGGCTTGCGGACATGGCGGCCGACCAGTGTGAAGACGGCTCCATTCCCCATGTGATTCCCGCCTGCGGAACGGGAAGCGGCAGCGCGGCCTGGGACGACGCGGCGACCATCTGCCCCTGGCAGATCTATATGACCTACGGAAATCCGGCGATCCTGCGCCAGCAGTTTGACTGCATGAAAAAATATGTGGGATTTATCACGAATTCCACGAAGGACGAATATCTCTGGACAGGCGGAACCCACTATGAGGACTGGCTTGGGCTGGACGCTCCGGTGGGAAGCTATAAGGGCTCGTCCCGGGCGGACTTCATCGCTTCCGCGTTTTATGCTCACTCCACCAGCCTGGTGGTGAAGGCCGGGAAGGTGCTGGGCGAGGACGTGAGCGAATACGAGGCGCTGTACGATAACATCGTGAAAACCTTCCGGAAGACCTTCACGGATTACAGGACGCAGACCGAGCTGGTGCTCGCCGTTCATTTCGGCCTGGCGGAAGATCTGCAGAAGACGGCGGATCAGCTGGCCCAAAAGGTGATTGCGGATGGAAAGAAGCTGCAGACCGGCTTTGTGGGAACCCCTTATCTGCTCCATGTGCTCAGCGGCTACGGACATACGGATCTGGCCTACACACTGCTTCTGCGCACGGAATATCCTTCCTGGCTCTATCCGGTGACGAAGGGCGCCACCACTATCTGGGAGCACTGGGACGGCATCATGGAAAACGGAGATTTCTGGAGTACGGACATGAATTCCTTCAACCATTACGCCTACGGCGCCGTGGCGGACTGGGTGTATGAAGAGGCGGCCGGCATTCAGCCTGCGGAGCCCGGCTTTGCGAAGATACGTATCGCACCGAAGCCGGATGGACGGCTGGAGTGGCTGGAAGCGTCCATTGAGACCAGACACGGCCTGGTGCGTTCCGCCTGGAGCCATATTGTGGAGAATGGATGCAAAAAGGTGCGTTATGAGATCATCACCCCGTCTCCGGCAGTGATCATAATTGACGGAAAGGAAAAAGAGGTGGAAGCGGGAGAGTACACATTCTGCGTGGATGCGGACTGAGCCTGCAGATTTCCTGAGATAAGCAAAGAGACCAGATACAGTCGGGACCGGCACGTAAAAATCGTGCCGGTCCCGATTCGTTTCTTCACAGTAGAATATCCTTCAGAGAGCGCTTGGGAACATAGTGCACCGTTCCCGTTTCATCTCTGTAATAGCGTGTATTTCCGTCTGCGCCAACCTCCGTGAGGACAACCTTCTCCGCAGGCTTTCCGATGGCGACCACGAGATTGGGTTCCACAGTTTCGGGCAGCTTCAGGAGCTCCTTCAGCGCGGCCCGGTTGAAATTCCCGATCATGCATCCGCCGAGGTCCTTTTCCGCCGCGGCCAGAAGGATGGTCTGCGCGGCTATACCAATATCTCTTAAAAAGGCGGTTTCATTCGGCGCGATGCTTTTGTCCAGGCAGATCACGATAAAGCCGGTGGGACACTGGCCGGGATATGGAAGGGAAAGCTGAGGCAGGGCGGCGGCCCACTTCGTCAGTGCCTGGATGACGTCTACCTCTTCCTTCTCATAAGCGATATGATACTTCAGCGGCTGTGTGTTGGCGCTGGACGCCGTATAGCGGGTGAGATCCACGAGCTCCAGCAGCTCTTCCTCTGAAATTTTCCGCGATTCATCATAACCGCGGAAGCTTCTGTTTCTGATCACCAGATCCTTCAACATGATAATCCCTCCTGAAAAAAAGAGCCGCAGACGAATGGCCTGCGGCATGCTGCATGAAAATATTTCACGAAAACTATTTAAGCGGCTTTGCGCCTGCCTTCTCCTGAAGCTTTTCGACCTGACGCTTGAACCAGCCCTTCTTTTTCTGGGCGGGCTTTGCAAGCGAATTTCCATGAAGCCCCTTGACCGCGGTGATATAGATGCCGCTCACTGTGGCCTTGACCTCTTTCTTCACCGGTACGGAATCGAAAATGCTTTCCTCACACACCAGAGTCATGATCTGGGGGCCGATCTTGGCCTTTACGATGGGAAGCTTTGCGCGGCGCAGGAGCTTGGGCGTCTGCTCCATCACCATGGCGGGAAGTCCGGCATCCTTCAGCTTCATCCGTTTCTTGTCTATGATCAGCATGGAAACGGTCTGCTTATACGCTTCGATCTGCTGCTGCTGTTCCGCCTGTTTTTTCTGTGCCTTTTTGCCGAAAAAATACAGCGCCACAACGGCGATGATCAAAACGGCCAGAATTACCAATAATACAATTGTTACGGGATTCACGAGGCAACCTCCTCTTTTTTGCCGCTGTCTGCGGCATTTTTTCCTCTTGGTTAAATACAGGGACATTGTAGCAGAATTTTGAGGATAAGGCAAGGATTTGTGAAATTCCCGGGGAAAGGGTTTTAAGAAAAGAAAAAATATGCTACAATGAAAAGCAATGTCGGATGAAAACCGGCGGCTTAAATTTTGGAAATAAAGTGCCGCCTTCAAGCGGCGGGAAGGAAAGAGGAGATGAAAAAATTTATCACGGGGGCGGCGCTGTCTCTGGCAGGAGCTGCTCTTTTGGGCACGCTGATGACGGGCTGCGGCAATGCGGATACCGATACGGCGGAATCAACGCAGGAGAGCGCGGCTGCGACAGAAACGTCTGCGGAGACTGAGACGGAGGATTACGGTCCGGAGGCCTATCTGAGCGGAATCAACGTGGCGGATTATGTGACGCTGGGAGAATATAAGGGGATTGAGGTGTCCGTGGATGCCGCTGTGGTGACGGACGAGTATCTGGACAGCTATATTGACTATGTGCTTCAGAGCAACATGGTCAGGACGGAGATCACGGACAGGCCCGTGGAAGAGGGCGACATTGTCAACATCGATTACGAAGGAAAAATTGACGGCGTGGCGTTCGACGGAGGAACTGCGCAGGGATATGATCTGACCATTGGCTCCGGCACGTTCATTGACGGCTTTGAGGACGGACTGATCGGCGCGCAGACTGGCGAGACGGTGGATGTGGATGTGACCTTCCCGGAGAATTATCCCGGAGAAGAGGTTGCGGGAAAGGATGCGGTTTTCACCGTGACGGTTAACAGCATCAGCGTGGAAACTCTTCCCGAGCTGACGGATGAATTCGTACAGGGGCTGGGCGTTGGCGTCAATACGGTGGAGGAATACCGGCAGTACGCCTATGACCTTCTGATGGAGGAAGAGCAGGCGACTCACGATTCCAATGCTGAAATCGCGATTCTGGAGGCTGTCATGGCGAATTCCGAGCTGCAGGATCCGCCGGAGGACATGACGAACCGGTATTACAGCCGGATCATTGACAATATGACCTACTATGCTTCCATGTACGGATATGATCTGGAGACCTTCCTGAGCCTGCAGGGGACGTCGGAAGATGAGATCCGCGAGTCGGCCGTACAGGCGGGACAGGAGATCATCGTCATGCAGGCCATTGCCGAGGCAGAAGGCCTTTCGGTGACGGACGAGGAGCTGGATGCGGAGATTGAAAGCAATGCCGGTTCGCTGGGGTATGACGATGTGGAGGAATACCGCGCTTCTCTGGATGTGGAAGGCTATCGGGAATACATGATGTCGGAGAAGGTGCTGGATTTCCTGCTGGAGAACGCTGTGGTGACGGACGTGGAGCCGGAAACGGAAAGCGCGGCTGAGACGACAGAGGCAGCGGAGACGGAGGCGACTGAGACAGAGGCCGAAGCGTCAGACGCAGAGACAGAAACAGCAGAAACCGAAAGTGCGACGGAAGCGGAGACTGAAACACAGGCAACGGAAACGACATCAGAATCTTAAGAAAAAAATGGCCATAACGGCGTGAAAAGGGGTTTAATACAATGGAACTGACAAACATTAAGGATCTGTTCAGAGAAAAGGAAAGCTATGCGGGAAAAAAGGTGACAGTCGGAGGATGGGTGAGAAGTAACCGGGATTCCAAAACCTTTGGATTCCTTGTCGTGAATGACGGCAGCTTTTTTGAGCCGCTTCAGGTGGTTTATTCCGATCAGCTTGCCGATTTCGCGGCCATCGCCAAAATCGGCGTGGGTGCTGCGGTAATCGTAACCGGAACCATCGTGGAGACGCCCGGAGCGAAGCAGCCGCTTGAGATGCAGGCGGAGGAGATTGTCGTTGAGGGCGCTTCCCCGTCCGATTATCCGCTTCAGAAGAAGCGCCACAGCTTCGAATATCTGCGCACCATTTCCCATCTGCGCGCAAGAACCAACACCTTTCAGGCGGTATTCCGTGTCCGCTCCCTTGCGGCTTACGCCATCCACCGCTTTTTCCAGGAGAGAGGCTTTGTCTATGTGCATACTCCTCTGATCACGGGAAGCGACTGTGAGGGCGCGGGAGAAATGTTCCAGGTGACCACGCTGGATCTGGAAAATGTCCCGAAGACAGAGGACGGAAAGGTGGACTACAGTCAGGATTTCTTCGGAAAGCCCACCAACCTGACGGTGAGCGGACAGCTTGACGCGGAAACCTATGCCTTTGCTTTCCGCAACGTTTATACCTTCGGCCCCACCTTCCGGGCGGAAAATTCCAATACCACCCGTCATGCGGCGGAGTTCTGGATGATCGAGCCGGAGATGTGCTTTGCGGATCTGAAGGACGATATGATTCTGGCGGAAAGCATGCTGAAATACATCATCCGTTATGTCCTGGAAAACGCGCCGGAGGAAATGGCATTTTTCAACCAGTTCGTGGACAAGGGGCTGATCGAAAGGCTTCAGCATGTGCTGGATTCCGAATTCGGCCATGTGACCTATACGGAAGCCATTGAGATTCTGGAAAAACACAACGATGAATTTGAATACAAGGTACACTGGGGAAGCGACCTTCAGACGGAGCATGAGCGTTATCTGACGGAAAAGGAATTCAAGCGTCCGGTATTCGTGACCGATTATCCGAAGGAAATCAAGGCTTTTTATATGAAGCTGAACGAGGACGGCAAGACCGTCGCCGCCATGGACTGCCTGGTACCCGGAATCGGAGAGATCATCGGAGGAAGCCAGAGAGAAGACAAGCTGGAGCTTCTGGAAAAGAGGATGGACGAGCTTGGGCTGAAGCGGGAGGACTATGAATTTTACCTGGATCTGAGACGTTACGGCTCTGCCCGCCATGCAGGCTTCGGCCTCGGTTTTGAACGCTGCGTCATGTACCTGACCGGCATGGGCAACATCCGGGACGTAATCCCGTTCCCGAGAACCGTTAAGAACTGTGATCTGTAAACTGCTGCGATAGAAGAAGGGACAGGATATGCGAAAGAAACTTTTCAGTCTGTTTTTGATCATAATGGTTGTTGTTACATCGGTTCAACCGGTGTCGGCTACAAGCAGCAGCGATCTGAAAAAGCAGAGACAGGAAAAGGAAAGCCAGAAGAACAGCACTCAGAGCGAGCTGGATGCCATTAATGACCAGATCGGTGACCTGTCCGGAGAAAAGGAAGAGGTTGACGCCCAGATTGAAGAGCTGACCGGTCAGATCGCGGAGATCATGGTCAGTGTGGATCTGATGGAGGAAGAGATCGCAGACACGGAGGAGCAGATCGTACAGGCCCAGGAGGATTACGACGCGGCAAAGGAAAAGGAAGAAGCACAGTACACCGCAATGAAGAAGCGGATTCAGTATCTCTATGAGAAGGGAGAGAACAGCTATATCCAGATCCTTCTGGAGGCGAAGAGCTGGGGAGATCTGCTGAACAAAGCGGAATACGTGCAGGAAATCTATACCTACGACCGGAAAATGCTGGATGATTATGCGGCTACTGTGGATGAGGTGGCGCAGCTGAAGGAGGATCTGGAGGTTAAGAAGTCTGATCTGCAGGCCTCTCAGTATGAGCTTCAGCAGGAACAGGACTCGCTTCAGGAATCCCTGGATGAGCAGAAGGCGATCTCCGCTGATTATGAAGCGGATCTTGCCAGGGCCCGGGAGCAGGCCGCAGCCTATAAGGAAAAGATCGCCAGACAGAATGAAGAAATTCAGCAGCTTGCCGCTGCCGAGGAATCCAAGCGTGCGGAAGAGGAAGAAGCACAGAGAAGGGCAGAAGAGGAAAGCCGTAAGGCGGAGGAAAGTAGAAAGGCGGAGGAGAGCAGGAAAGCGGAAGAGGAAAAGAAGAAAACGAGTGCAGCGTCCACCGCATCGGAGCAGGAAGCGCAAAAGGCATCATCTTCCTCTTCTTCCAGTTCCTCCTCATCTTCGTCGTCCTCCTCGTCTTCCGGCAGCTACTCCAAGGGAGCCGAGATTGCCAATTATGCCTGCCAGTTTGTGGGGAATCCCTATGTGCCCGGCGGCACCAGCCTGACGGAGGGAGCGGACTGCTCCGGATTTACTCAGTCTGTCTACAAGGCGTTTGGCTACAGCATTCCCAGAACCTCCTCCGAGCAGAGGAGCGCGGGACGCGAGGTTTCCTATGCGGAGGCGCAGCCCGGGGATCTGATCTGCTATGCGGGCCACGTGGCCATTTACCTGGGAAACGGCCGTATCGTTCATGCCAGCAGCGTCAAGACAGGAATCAAGTACGGAAATGCAGCGTATAAAACCATTCTTTCGGTGAGAAGGATTGTGGGGTAAAATACCGCCGGAATTGAATGGAACTGTCATGTTGTGGTCTGCAGAGGGAAGTTACATAATTAAGAAGAATGGGAAATGCCTGGTGCAGCAGTAAATGTGCGCCGGGCATTTTCAAAATCAGGGGGTAAAAATGTGGGGAAAAAACAGAGGGGAGTCCATACTGAAGCTGTTGAAGAAGTCTTTTTCATACAGGGTGATCCGTGCCTTTCTCCTGGTGCTGGTTCTGGTGTATCTTTTGTATTTTGGCATTTTTCAGGCTGGATATAACATGTTGACCAGGGAAATTTCCGAATCTCTGTATACCAAGACTTCTTTTATGATCAGTACGCTGGAAGAGGAAATCGCCAGGATCCGGAAGCTGCAGTATGAATGTCTCAATGATGATATACTGTATTATACCATCGGCGCGTTTCCCATCATGACGGACAGTGAAAAAACGAAGAAGCTTCTCGACATTCAGGACCGTCTGAGCATCCTTCATGAGAGTTCCACATATATTGACGAGGTATTCGTGTATATTCCCGCAACAGGGCGAAAGATTTCCTCTTTGGACGGAGTAGAGATAGTTGGAGAAGAGGAAAAACAGATGTTGCTGCGCATTCAGGAAAAGCTGTCGCACTCGTCGTTGTTTTACGATCAGGGATCTATGTATCTGGGTGTGGCTTATCCGTACAGCATTGTGGGAGAACAGAGCTCCCAACTGTTCACTCTGGTGATCCGGCTTTCTGAGACAGAGCTGAAAGCAGCGCTGAACTTCCTGAACGAATACCAGGGCAGTGGAGTGAAGCTCAGGGATTGTGGAGGAGGATATGAGCTGAATGTGGGGAAAAATATTGACTTGGAAGGTGTGGAAAGCACAGGAGAGACGCTGCAACGGGTGAGAGACCGGACGAACCACAGGAAATATACCGTATTTGCCATCAAATCCGAACCCTTGAATATGGATCTGTTCGCCTATATATCGAACGAGACGATTTACAGTAAGCTTCACATTTATCAGAATATATTTTTCGGCTGCCTTACGATTGTAGTTATCCTGATGGCATGCTATCTCTATATGATAAACACCATGATCAGCAGTCCGATCAGGACACTGGTAACGAACCTGGAAAGGATGGAGACGGGAAATCTGGATGTGCGGATCAGAGAAAAGCGGGAAGATGAATTCGGATACGTGTATATTGCCTTTAATCGGATGGCGGAATCACTGCAGAATCAGATGGAAATCAATTACCGGCAGAAGTTGCTCACCCAACAGGCCCGGCTGAAGTATCTGCAGTCCCAGATCAATCCCCATTTTCTATACAATAGCTTTTTCACCCTGTATCGAATGGCAAAGGATGAAGATTATGAAAGCATTGTGGAATTTTCCTCCTATCTGTCTGAATATTACCGGTATATTACCAAAAGCGCGAAGAGCGACGTGGAACTGAAAATGGAGACGGAGCACGCGAAGCGGTACGCTCAGATTCAGGAGATGCGCTTCAAGCGCAGGCTTCGTGTGGAATTTGAGGAGCTGCCGTCCAGATATGAGAAACTTGTGGTTCCCAGGCTGATTCTGCATCCTCTTCTGGAGAATGCTTTTGAACACGGATTGAATAACGTGGAGAAAGGGGGACTCCTGCGGATCTGGTATGAAGAAAAAGAGAAGCGGTTGTTTATCCATGTGCAGGATAACGGAGCGGGAATGAGAGAAAAGGAGCTGGGTGAGCTGAAGGCGCGCTTTGAACAGGCGGGGGATACTATCGAAAATGGTCTTTGCAATATTAATCGCAGGCTGAAAATTCGGTTTGGAAACGCATATGGAATTGAGATAGAGTCACAGGAGGGGCAGGGAACGCTCTGCAGTCTTATTTTGCCGGTAGAAGGCGAAGAAGGGAAGGAATCTGATGTACAGAGTGCTGGTTGTGGATGATGAGGAAATGATTACGGACAGCCTTGCCGTCATGCTTGAGGAAACGGCGCAGTTTGAACTGGACGTTTACAAGGCATATTCCGGAACAGAGGCTTTCCGGCTGTTGAATGAGTACCAGTTTGACATCGTAATATCGGATATATGTATGCCGGGGACGACGGGGATTGAACTGGCAAAGGGAATCCGGCAGAAATGGCCCATGTGCCAGGTGATTTTTCAAACTGGCTACGATGATTTTCAGTATGCCAAACAGGCAATCCAGCAGAGGGTGGCTCATTATATCCTGAAAAATGAAGGGGATGAGATCCTTATGGAGGCCATAGGAGAATGCATCCGATGCATCGAACGGAATATGGATGTGCGCGATACGCTTCTGAAGGCGAGAGAGGAAACCCGGCTTTATAAGGCGATGTTGCGGCAAAACATGGTACGGACACTGCTTCTTGATCAGGAAAGAACAGGATACAGGGATCGGTCCTGGGATGAGGTGGAAATTTCTCTGGAGACGGGCTGTCCTGTGATGCTGCTTGCCGGAAAAGCCACGCAGGAGCTGACGAATGAGACTGTGCTTGCTATCGATATGGTCATACGGGAAAAAATTTCCTATGCGGTGAAATGTGAGGTCATGTGGGTGGACAGGCATGTCATCATCTGGGCGCTGCAGCCAGTGGAAAGAGATAATCTTCAGCACGCTCAGGCCGTTGTAAAGGGAATGGCAGAAGGAATCAAGCGGGTAATCAGGCATACGCTGGACATTTCAGTCACATTCGTATTTCATGAGAAGCAGATTGACTGGGAGCAGGTGTACCGTCCATTTGAGGAGCTTAAGGAAATTGCGAAGATACATCTGAAAGAGGATTCTCAGATCGCAATAGCAGGAATCGAGTATTTTGAAAACAGGAGCGGAGATGGGGATGAAAACGATACGGATCTGGAGAAATCCTTTGTCAGCCGGCTGATGGCATATATTTCAAAACATCTGGACGGTGACCTTTCGCTGTGCGCACTGTCGGAAAAACTGCATCTGAATCCTTCTTATCTTTCCCGCCGTTTTAAGGAACTGACGGGTCAGACGCTGACGGAAACGATTCTGAGGCTGCGGATGGAAACGGCATGCAAGCTTTTGAAAAACACCTCCTACCGAATCAGTGAAGTCGCGCCGATGGTAGGATATGAAACTTCGGCAAATTTTTCCAAGGTCTTTAAAAAGACCATGGGAATTACGCCCCGGGAGTACCGGGACGGAGAGGGAACCCTGAGCTAAGGAAATTTCCATGGAAAACAGATGATGAGAGCGGGAAAGATATTGAAAATCCTTTATTGTAAAAAAGCACATAATATGTGCTTTTTTTGTGCTTAAAGAGGAAAAATGACAATGTAAAAAATAAACAAGAAATGTAAAAATGTAATTATATACAACTCAAAAAGCCTACAATATAATTATAGTATACAAAATAAATAAAAGGAGGGCGCGAAATGAAGAAGAGAAAACTGTTGGCACTGTTCATGACGCTGGCTATGACAACAGCGCTGGTTGGCGGATGTGGAAGTACGGGATCATCCGAAGAAAGCACACAGTCTGGAGACGAGGGGACGGCTCAGGGAACGGAGCAGAGTGCAGCGGAGGAGGAAGCTGACGCTGATCCGTTTGGGCGCTATGATGAACTGGTGGAAATCACTTCGGTAAAGAATCTGGGAGCGGGAATTGAATTCCCCGAGGGGGACTCTCTGGAGGATAACGTATGGACCCGCTATCTGGAAGAAACTTTAAATATCCGGGTGAACTGGGAATGGTCCACCAATACGGAGCAGTATGCACAGAAGGTCAATATTGCCATCACTTCAGATGACATCCCTGATGTAATGCAGGTAAGTTCTTCCCAGATGAAAATGATGTATGACAACGGACAGATCATGGACATTACAGAAGTGATGGACACTTATCTGGCTCCTTATACGGAGGAGGTGCTGAATTCAGACGGAGGCATCGCCATGCAGGCGGCCACTTTTGATGGAAAGCTGTATGCGATTCCGAAGATCGGCTCTCCGCTGATGTCAGCAAAGGTACTGTGGGTGCGCACGGACTGGCTGGACAATCTGGGACTGGAACTGCCGGAGACGGTGGGGGATATGAGAAATATTGCGGAAGCCTTCACCACGCAGGACCCGGACGGAAACGGAGCGGATGATACCTATGGCCTTGCTCTTTATAAGGATCTTTATGGTAGTGGATTTGCGGATCTGACTGGCTTTTTCAATGCGTATAATGCCTATCCCGGAATCTGGGTAGATACGGGAGATGAAATTGTATGGGGAGGCATTCAGCCTGAGGTAAAGGATGCGCTTGCAGCACTCCATGAAATGTACGAAGCGGGCCAGATCGATCCTGAGTTTGGCGTAAAGGATGCCAATAAGGTCAATGAAGATGTGAGCGCGGGACGCATCGGCATGCTGTTCGGAGATTTCTGGGATATGGCATGGATCAATGACGCAAAAGTGGCCGATCCCACCTTTGAATGGGTTCCCGTGGCGATCCCTTCTCTGGACGGAAGCACACCGGCGAAGGCGCAGCTGTCCTCCAGCACCACAGACTTTTATGTGATCAGTGCGGACTGCGAACATCCCGAAGCGGTTGTGAAAATGCTGAATCTTCAGCTGGAAAAGAGCTATGGAGAAACCGCGGAGCCTCAGACCTTTAATATCACACCGGATGGATTTGGACCATATCAGTATCCTGCTGTCGCTATTGAGCCTCCAATGAAGAACTTTACGGCAGCACAGAAGGTGACGGCTGTGATTAACGGGGAAGCAGATGTTGATACGTTAAATGACGAAGAACTGAACTATTATGAGATGGCCTGCAAGAGTCTGGAAGGCGATCACAAGGACAACAACTGGCATCAGCTGAAAATGTATGGCCCGGGCGGATCACTGGACGTCATTTATGATGAATACTGGACTCCTGGGAATGTGGTCAACGACGCATACTATGCGGCACCGACAGAAACCATGACGGAAAAACTTCCCACTCTGGACAAACAGCAGCTGCAGGATTATACGACCATCATCCTGGAGGGAAATCTGGACGCCTTTGATGAATTTGTGACGAACTGGAACAAACTCGGAGGAGAAGAGATCACGCAGGAAATAAACGACTGGCATGCATCACAGGAATGATGGTAACTGGCACGGGGGAGAGGCTCTCCTCCGTGTTTTAATAAGGAGAATGTTAATGAATAAAAAGTTCAATAAATTTAAGAAGAACTGGTCCCTGCATCTCATGCTCCTGCCCGCTCTGATTTTGCTCGCAATTTACAGCTATGTTCCTTTGTTTGGAAATATCATGGCTTTTCAGAAGTTCAATCCGAGCAAAGGTTTTCTGGGGTCGAAGTGGGTTGGACTGGATAACTTCGAATATGTATTCAATTTGCCGGATATCTGGCAGGTTATCTGGAATACTTTTTTTATCGCGGTCATGAAGATCGTCATGGGAATTGTGATCCCCGTGATCGTGGCACTTCTGTTGAACGAGGTGCGGAACATGAAGTTCAAGCGGTCGCTGCAGACCATGATCTATTTCCCGCACTTCCTGAGCTGGGTCATTCTCGCAGGAGTTTTTGTGGATATTCTGTCCCCGTCTGAAGGGGTGATCGGAAAGGCGTTTACGGCACTGGGGCTGGAACCGATTTTTTTCCTGGGAGATCCGAAATGGTTTCCCTTTACCATGGTACTTACGGATACATGGAAGGAATTCGGATATGGAACAATCGTTTATCTGGCAGCTTTAACGGGAATCGACCCGTGTCTGTATGAGGCAGCCGTTATGGATGGAGCGAACAGGTGGAAACAGACTCTGCATGTAACGCTGCCAGGCATCCTTTCCATCGTGGTGCTGATGTCAATTCTGGCGATGGGAAATATATTTAATGCTGGATTCGATCAGATTTTCAACATGTACAGCCCGCAGGTGTACAGCACCGGTGACATTCTGGATACGCTGGTTTACCGCATCGGCATGCTGGACGCTCAGTATGGCGTTGCTACCGCCATTGGCCTGTTCAAGTCGGTGATTTCCTTTGCCATGCTGACCACAGCCTATGCGCTGGCCTATAAATTTACGGATTACCGGGTATTCTGAACGGAGGTGAGCCTGTGCAAAAAAAGTCTTTGGGCATGATAATTTTTACTATATTTAACTATATGTTCCTGATTCTACTCGCTGTGAGCTGTCTTCTGCCCATGCTCAATCAGCTGGCGATTTCATTCAGTTCAAGCAGCGCTGTTGCAGCCGGAAATGTGGGACTCTGGCCGGTGGAGTTCACGCTGGATTCCTACAAATATATGGCGGATAAGCCGGCATTCTGGAAATCTCTGATCGTATCGGCGGAAAGGGTGCTGCTTGCGGTACCCATCAGCCTGATCGTATGCGTGTTGGCGGCTTTTCCGCTTTCCAGGATGGAGCATGAGTTTCCGGAAAGGAAATTTTACATATGGGTATTCGTAATCCCCATGTTGATCAGCGGCGGCTTGATTCCTTCCTACATGGTGGTCCGCGACACGGGGCTGATCGATTCCATCTGGGCGCTCATACTGCCAAGTACGGTCAACGTATTCAACACGATCCTGCTGATGAATTTTTTCCGTTCCCTGCCAAAGGAACTTGAGGAAGCGGCATACGTGGACGGTGCGACGCACTGGAAGGTGCTCCGCATGATAATCCTTCCCGTTTCCAAGCCGGTGCTGGCGACGGTGACGCTGTATATCATTGTAAACCACTGGAATGCATGGTTTGACGGCCTGATTTACATGAATTCGCCGGATAACTATCCACTGCAGACCTATCTGCAGACTCAGGTGGTATCCACCAATCTGATGGCTCTGGAAACCCTGCGCGATGTCAGGCAGATCGGAATGATTTCGGACCGTACCGGAAAGGCTGCTCAGATTTTCCTGGCGGCAGTTCCTGTGCTGATGATTTATCCTTTTCTTCAGAAATATTTTACCACTGGTATTGTAATGGGCAGCGTCAAGGGATGAAGCCTGGGACGGAAATGAAATTGAGGAGGAACAGAATATGTGGATGTTGGTTTCGCCAGACGGGAAGCTGAAGGTGACGGTGAACCAGAAAGAGAATGGCCGAATTTATTATGCCGTTTCCCGGAATGAAAAAGAAGCGATCGGGGAAAGCGGCCTGGGGATCTGCACCGGGCTGGGAGATTTTACGGGCGGACTGGTCTTTGAAAAAGAGGAAAGAGGCTCCGTGCATGAGAAGTATTCCCTTCCCGCCGGGAAAAAAGCGGTTTATACCAATGATGCGGAGGAACTTGCACTGGTTTTTAAGGCAAATGACTCGGAATTTACGCTGAGACTGCGCGCCTTTGATGATGGTATGGCGTTCCGGTATGAGATCTGTCATCAGGGCAGGGATGCTCTGATGGTAAAGGGGGAAGAAACGGAGTTTCGGATCAGCACGGACTGTCAGATGTGGCTCCAGGACTGGGTTCCTACCTATGAAGGGCCCTACAATGCCCGAAACTGGGATAAGAGCATAAACGGACAGCCCTTCGGCATGCCGTCTCTGTTCTATCACGAACAGGACGGGATCTGGCTCATGCTTAACGAAGCGAATGTGATTAATACGAATGGAAGCTACTGCTCCTGTCATCTGGTGGGAGATGAACATGGCTGTATGAGAATCGGCTTTGCACCGGAAGAGAAGGGGAATCCCATAACCTCCCCTCTTCCGTTCCATTCCCCGTGGAGATATGCGGTTGTGACGGAAAGTCTGGATGCGCTTGTGAATTCGACGGTGAACTACAACCTGAATCCACCCTCCGTGATAGCGGATACTTCCTGGATCCGTCCCGGACGCGCGCTCTGGTCCTGGTGGGAAGATATGAACGGAGCACAGCTGTATCTGGAATCCAGAAACTATGTGGATATGGCGGCTGCTTACGGCTTTGAGGGTGTGACTCTGGACTGCGGCTGGGATGCTAGTTGGGTGAAGGACCTGTGTGAGTACGCGCACAAAAAGAATGTGCAGATCTGGATCTGGACGCCGATGCAGAGACTGGACACCAGAGAGAAAGCGGAGGAGCTGATCCCGCTGTGGGCCAGCTGGGGCGTGGACGGCCTGAAAATTGACTTTTTTGAAAATGATTCCCAGCATACCATGTGGCAGTACAATATGATGGCAGATCTTATGATCGAGCATAGGCTGATGATCAATTTCCACGGTTCCGTCAAACCCATGGGAGAGGGGCGTACCTGGCCCAACTTCATGACGGCGGAAGGCATTATGGGTATGGAGCATTATCAGTGGAGCAATCTGCCGGATTCCGTTCATAACTGTACTGTGCCGTTTACCAGAAACGTTGCGGGACCGATGGATTATACGCCTACGGCATTTTCAAACAGGGAAAACAGAAATACCACAATGGGACATCAGCTTGCGCTTCCCGTGGTATTCGACTCAGGGTTGACCAACTACGCCCTTGCCCTGCGTTATATGGAAGGATGGAAGGGAACGGATTTCCTCAGACGGACGAAGAAGCATTACCGGGGAGTGAGAGTTCTTTCCGGCTATCCCGGAGACCACGCGGCCATCCTGCGCTATACGGAT
>ULPS01066309.1_pt1 | contig 23669 bp, 16 predicted proteins | sample 1953711 | NCBI WGS metagenome assembly ULPS01 (sample SAMEA4835635, study PRJEB28245) | human gut metagenome | biome: gut microbiome; material: fecal sample | place: Denmark | collected 2008 | reverse complement strand
GGGCGCTTCCCTGCCGTTCCTTTGTCATACCGGATAATTCGTATGATGTCAGATGTTAAAATTCAATCTTTTCTTTAACTTCGTCAATGCTGCCGGTGAAGATGATCCCGTCCATCCCGGCTTCTTTCGCCGCCCGGATGTTTTTCTCCAGGTCATCGATGAAGAAGCATTCTTCCGGTTTTAGATCATATGTCCGAAACAGATACTGGTAAATCTCGGGTTCAGGCTTTGCCATCTTAAGCGGTGCGGAGAAGACGATGCCGTCGAACAGTCTGAGCGTGTCAATCCGCTGTGCCCATTCCGCAAAATAGGTAGGTGCGTTGGAGAGCAGGTAGATTGGAATTTTCCGATCTTTCAGCTCTCGGATGAAATCTGCGGTCTGACGGATCGGTATGATATGCTCAGGCCAGCCGCGAAAGAATGACCGGACGGTATCCTCCAGACGGGCGGGAACGCGGCGGACGACATTTTCTATATTTTCGTTATAATCCACGGTGCCTTTGTCCAGCTCACCCCAGCCGCTGAAGATCACGTCGAATAAGAGCTCAAGATCCTGTTCGGAGGAACAGAACTGACGGAGGATATAGTGCCCGTCAAATTTTCCGATCACGTTGCCAAAGTCAAAGACGATATTTTTATATTTCATAGAGATTCTCCTTTTTACAGAATATGGAATAAAGTAAAGTGGGAATTCCAACTCATATCTATAGTAACACAAATATCTGTAAAATCAAAGAACTGTGTCAGCATGGCAGTAAACATGCAGGCATCAGGTGCGTCGATGTAAATCGGAGATCTCCGGTTGATTTTTAGATGGATTTATTTTTGCAGATGCCCCGGCCTCAAAAGAGTACCGGGGCAGATTCGGTTTAATAGCAGTTTTTACAGCCGCGGGATTTTCCGCTTTCTTCGATTGATCCGCTGAGGATGGTTTTGGAACGGGATAGACTTGGGCAGTTCGGAGTAGAGTGATATACTTCTCCGTTTGGCGTCCAGTAAACAGTGGTACCGGTATTCTGCTGAGCCTGCGCAGAGGCAGCCTGTTCAGCAGCAGCCTGTTCAGCGGCGGCCTGTTCAGCGGCGGCCTGTTCAGCGGCAGCTTTTTCAGCAGCTTCCTGCTCGGCTTTCGCTTTTGCATCTTCTTCTGCCTTCTTAGCGGCTTCTTCTTCGGCTTTCTTAGCAGCTGCCTCTTCAGCTTCTTTTTGAGCCTGTTCTGCAGCTTTGTCAGTTATAGTTATGGCAGCAGCGCTGCTGTCAATATTGCCGTTTGCTGTAAAGAATAAAGAAGCTTCGCCCGCCTTTTTAAATGTAATCACTGCTTTGCCGTCCGTATAATCAAGTTCAGCAAAATCATTTTTCGATAACTCAAGTGTTTCAATGTCCGCATTGGAAGGCACGGGCGTGATTTTGACTTCAACTGTATCTGAAATATCAAATGATGTCTTTCCCCAATCCACGTCTATGTCTGTTAATGTGGGAGACTGATTCATAGAAGCAAATACGATAAGGGAAGTTGCCATGATCGCAGCAGAAATTATAATATTACGTTTTTTATGTCCGTTTGCATCTTTCTTAACGGCAAAATATATGATGAATCCGACAGCGGGGATCCATGCATAAGAATAAACCGCGATAACTACGCAAATTGCCAGAAGTGCTGCTGCGTAAAACAGACACCCTTTCTTTTTGAACTTAGATTCCATAAACTTTTTCCTCTTTTCTTTAGATTTCCCAAGAAAACACCACATTTATATAAACCTTTCCGGGCTTATATCAAGAAATCGCAAAGAGTGATTATGTACCTCCGCCTAAGTATCGGAGCCGCTCATTCGGTCATCCTAAAACCAAGGGCGAAAAGAACCACGTATCTACAGGCCTTATCGGTATTTCCCGTAAATACGCGGTTCTTTTAATGACTGGAGTATACGGGATTCGAACCCGTGGCCTCCACAATGCGAATGTGGCGCGCTCCCAGCTGCGCTAATACCCCAGAACTTATATAATCCGGAAAACCGGATGCTCCGGTTCTCCGATGGAAACAACGGGGCTCGAACCCATGACCTCCCGCTAGTCAGGCGAGCGCTCTCCCAGCTGAGCTATGTTTCCGTGCTGTCTGTGCTGCATCTCTATTGTTGATATGAGTACTGTACTTATGTAAGCGGCAGCAGCCTGCCGCAAGTGGACCTGGCGGGAATCGAACCCGCGTCCAAAAACCTGTCCCATGTACTTCTACTATCATAGTCAGTTCTTTTTCATTCCCTCTGCCGCACGGAAACGGACATCCTTGCGGGTTCAGTAGCTTCATGATACGCCTGACGGCTCAAAGCTTTGCCGTCATCGTTTCTCACATGTTTGATGCCGGATTCCTGAGATGTGAGTGCCACAGGGCCGACATGCGGCAATTAGGCCGCAGCTAATTCGTAATTGTCGTTAGCGTTTAATTTTAAGTTTGCGATTTGACGCATCAGCCTGCGGATAGCTTCTCCATCTTCGAGGCCCCTGTCGAAACCAGTACAAGCCCATACTATATGATGCATGAAGGCGTGAAAATCAGCCGTTTAATATGCACACTATATAATATATTGCGGGAGCATGGAAAAGTCAAGGAGACTTTGTATAAAAATTTTGTGACATCATAGTTTTTTACAGGTAATGTGTGATAATATATAACTATGGCATGCATGGTGCCGGAATATTACACGGGAAAAGAGGTTATTATATGCCGACGACATATGCACATTATAAATTCGGAAAAGAAGTGATGAGCGCGCTGCCAAGGCCGCTCCAGAATGCAATAGAGAATAATCGGGAACTTTTTGACATCGGGCTGCACGGGCCGGATATCCTGTTTTACTACAGGGCGGCCGTTAAGAACCGGGTCAGCGGACAGGGATATGAGCTTCATGAGAAGATGGCGGATGAGTTTTTTGAACATGCGGTGCAGGTGATCGGAGAGGAGGACAATCCGGCTGCGGCGCGGGCATATATTTATGGTTTTATCTGTCATTTTGCTCTGGACAGCGAGTGCCACAACTATATAGAGAAGATGATCCAGGTGAGCGGGATCTCACACTCTGAGATCGAGATGGAATTCGACCGGATGCTGCTCACGGATGATTTTATCAATCCGGTGCGATATCTTGCGACGAAGCATATCCACCCCACGATAGAGAACGCAAGGGTCATCGCGCCGTTTTTCCAGGACCTTACACCGGAGACAGTGAAGAAAGCACTGAGTTCCATGATCTTTTACCATAAGCTTCTTCTGGCGCCGAATCCCGGCAAACGGAAACTGTTGTTCGCGGGCATGAAGGCGGCGGGTATTTATTCTTCTATGAAAGGAATGGTCATGAGCCTGGAGCCGAACCCGCAGTGCAGAGATTACTGTCTTCTTCTGAAGAGGAGATTCGCCGGAGCGGTGCCGCTGGCAGCCAGCCTGATCATCCAGTATCAGAAGAGACTGTTCCAGGGCGGCAGCCTCCCGGAGCGTTTCCACCAGACATTCGGCGCAGGCGATGACTGGCAGAGCCTGCGGCTGTGATCTGCCGAGAGCGGGATCCTCAGACGCGCTTCCGCGGAGGGGCGTGAATCTCAGGAGAAAATGAGGGAGCGGGAAAATAGAAAAAGGAGTTTACTTGACTATGAAATTTAAACTGACTTCACTGGAGAAGAAATGGGTGCTGTACGATGTGGGAAATTCGGCCTTTACCATGATGGTGTCCACCATATTCCCCATCTACTTTAACTATCTGGCGGGAAATGCCGGGATTTCAGATGTGGATTACCTGGCTTACTGGGGATATGCTACATCCGTCTGTACACTGCTTGTGGCGGTCCTGGGACCGACGCTGGGCGCTGTGGCGGATACGAAGAATTTTAAGAAGATCGTCTTCTCGACGGCTATGGGAGTGGGAGTGCTGGGATGTATCGTGCTCGGGTTCCTGTCTTCCTGGATCTGGTTTTTGGGCATTTTCGTGCTGGCAAAAACGGGATATTCGGCGAGCCTGGTCTTTTATGACGCCATGCTCACGGACGTTACGGAGCCGGACCGCATGGATGCTGTTTCGTCCCACGGATATGCGTGGGGATATATCGGCAGCTGCATCCCGTTTGTCATCAGTCTTGTGATCGTGCTCGGCGCGGGAAACATCGGAATCAGCATGCAGACGTCTATGATCCTGGCGTTTCTGATCACGGCGCTGTGGTGGCTGTTTTCAGCGGTACCGCTTCTGCGCTCTTATAAGCAGAGGTATTTCTCCGAAGCGGGAGAGCATGTCATCCGTAACAGCTTTGTGAGGCTGGGCCATACTTTTAAGGAACTCGTGAAGGAAAAACATATCTTTGTGTTTCTCCTGGCATTTTTCTTTTACATTGACGGAGTGTATACAGTCATCGATATGGCGACAGCTTACGGGCAGGCACTGGGACTGGACAGTACGGGGCTTCTGCTGGCACTGCTCGTGACGCAGATCGTGGCGTTCCCGTCAGTGCTGATTTTCGGAAGGCTTGTGAAGAAGGTAAAGCCGGAGACGATCATTACGATCTGCATTGCGGCATACTTCTGCATCGCAGTCTATGCATACTGGCTGGATACACAGCTTGATTTCTGGATCCTGGCTGTCATGGTGGGAATATTTCAGGGAACCATCCAGGCGCTTTCCAGATCCTATTTCGCCAAGATCATCCCGGCGGAAAAATCCGGAGAGTATTTCGGGATCTATGACATCTGCGGAAAAGGTGCGTCGGTCGTCGGAACCGCGCTTGTGTCTTTCCTGAGTCAGGCGACGGGAAGTATCAATATCGGAGTCAGCGCGCTGTCAGTGATGTTCCTTGTGGGCCTGCTGCTCTTCAGGACAGCGGCGAAGATGAGCGCGGCGAGATCATAGTTTGGAAGACCGGGAGAGTGAAAGATGGAAGAGTTTGTCAAACTGCAGGATATTACTAAGATCTATAAGATGGGAGAGGTGGAGATCCGCGCCGCGGACAGGATCAGCTTCGCCATAAACAAAGGAGAGTTTGTGGTGATCGTCGGTCCCAGCGGCGCCGGAAAAACGACCGTGCTGAATATACTGGGAGGCATGGATACCGCGACCAGCGGAAAGCTGATCGTGGATGGAGAGGATATCACAGCATACAATGCGAAGCAGCTTACAGGATACAGGAGAGAGGATATCGGGTTTGTATTTCAGTTCTATAACCTGGTGCCGAACCTGACTGCGCTGGAGAACGTGGAACTGGCGCTGCAGATCTGCAGAGACCCGCTGGACGCAAGAGAAGTCATGGAAGAGGTAGGGCTTGGGGACAGGCTGGATAATTTTCCTGCACAGCTCTCGGGCGGGGAACAGCAGCGGGTATCCATTGCAAGAGCGCTGGCAAAGAATCCGAAGCTGCTGCTCTGCGATGAGCCGACAGGCGCACTCGACTATAATACCGGAAAGGCGATACTGAAGCTGCTACAGAATATGTGCAGGGAGAGGGGGATGACAGTTATCGTCATCACGCACAATCAGGCGCTCGCGCCGATGGCGGACAGACTGATACATATCAAGAACGGACAGGTTTCAAAGATGGAACTGAATGAAAATCCGATGTCTATTGACGAGATAGAATGGTAAGGTGAGTCAATGGGAAAAAAGGCATTAAGAAAAGATTTTTATATGGAGATCCGGCGTAGTCTCGGACGGTTCCTTTCCATCTTCTTCATCGTGGCGATCGGCGTTGCATTTTTCTCCGGGATCCGGTCGTCGGAGCCGGATATGCGGTTTTCCGGGGACGCATATTTTGACAAGAAAAATCTCATGGATATCGAAGTGATCAGCACAATGGGGTTTACGGATGACGACGTCAGTGCGATTGAGGCTGTGGATGGCATAGAAAAGGCAGAGGGCGGATATTCCGTGGATGCGCTCTGCACGGAGGGGGATAATCAGATCGTTGTCCATGTGATGTCCATACTGCCGTCCATGAATGAGGTCCAGCTGGAAGAGGGGCGTCTGCCGGAGGCGGAAGATGAGTGCGCCATTGATGTGGATTATCTGGATGAGAGTGATCTGGAGATTGGAGATACGATCACTCTGACCAGCGGAACAGATGATGAAATCACAGATTCGCTCAAGAGTGATACCTTTACGATCGTGGGGGCGGTGAGCAGCCCGGTTTACATCGCGTTTCAGAGAGGCAGCACTACGATCGGAAACGGAAGCATCAGTGCATTTATCGCTGTTCCGGAGGAGAGCTTTTCACTGGAAGTGTACACAGAAATCTATGCCCAGGTCGAGGGCGCAAAGGAGCTGACTGCCTTCACGTCTGCCTATGACGACCGGATCGGAGAAGTCATGGACAATGTGGAAGCGATCAGGGCCGGGCGCGAGGATGCCCGGTATGATGAGGTTGTGGAAGAAGCCAATGAGGCGCTCGATGATGCAAGACAGGAAGTGGCTAATGCAGAGAAGGAACTGGCGGACGGAAAGTCGGAAGCGGAACAGGAACTTGCGGATGCCAGAAAGAAACTGGAAGATGCACAGGCAGAGATCGACAGCGGGAAAAAGGAACTTGAAGATTCCAGAGCACAGATGGAATCCTCCCGGCAGGAGCTGACGGACCGGCAGGCAGAATTGGATCAGGCGTCAGAAGAGCTGAATGCAGGGATCGATACGCTCAATGAAAATATCGATGCCCTCAATCAGGCGAAGGAGCAGTATAATGCGCTTGCCGCCAGTGGGAAGACAGATGATGTTACGATCGCCGCGATGAATGCACTTTACGCGCAGATCCAGCAGGGAGAGGCATCGATCGCGGATGCACAGGCTCAGATCGAAGCCTCGCGTGCCCAGATTGAATCAGGGCAGGCTCAGATCAATGCGGGATGGGAGCAGATCGAGTCAGGCGAGAGCCGGATCTCGGAAGCAGAAGCGGAACTTGCCTCTGCCGAGCAGGAACTCGCGGACGGATGGACAGAGTATTATGACGGTGAACGCGAGGCCCAGGAGGAGATCGCAGACGGCGAACAGAAGATTGCGGACGCGAAGCAGGAACTTGCAGATGCGGAGAAAGAAATTGAGGATATTGACCGTCCGGAATGGTATATCTATGACCGGAGTAATTTGACAGAGTACACAGGTTACGGTGACAATGCGGACCGGATGCGTGCGATCGGGGAAGTGTTCCCTGTCCTGTTTTTCCTTGTGGCGGCTCTGATCAGCCTTACTACAATGACCCGTATGGTGGAGGAGCAGAGGACACAGATCGGAACACTGAAGGCTCTGGGGTATGAGCGGCATTCGATCGCCGCAAAATATCTGGGATATGCTCTCCTGGCGACCGTGGCGGGAAGCGTTTTCGGAATCCTGTTCGGGGAGAAGGTGCTTCCGTACATTATCATAACTGCTTATGGTATCATGTACAGACATATGCATGAGATCATGGTGCCCTATAACATAGAATACGGTTTGATGGCATCGCTTGCAGCGCTCGCATGTACACTGATCGCCACATTCTTTTCCTGCTTTAAGGAACTGAAGGAACAGGCGGCAGAACTGATGAGGCCGCCCACGCCGAAGCAGGGACAGAGAGTATTCCTGGAGAGGATCGGCTTCATCTGGAAGCGCCTCAACTTTTCCTGGAAAGCCACGGTGCGCAATATTGTGAGATATAAGAAGCGGTTTTTCATGACCATTTTCGGAATCGGAGGATGCATGGCGCTGATGCTCGTCGGATTCGGGCTGAAGGATTCTATCTTTGCCATTGCGGTCCTTCAGTATGATGAGATCCAGCAGTATGACGGCAACGTTATCCTCAACGAGGATGCGGACGAGGAAGAAAAGTCTGCGGTATATGACACACTGCAGAAAGAGGATGGAATCGAAGGGTCGGCGGAAAGCCTGCTTGTTCAGATCACGATCGGAAACGGAGAGGAATGGAACGATGTATATCTCAATGTGCCGGAAGATGTGGAGAGCTTTCCTGATTTTGTCGTACTGAGGAACCGGATCACAAAAGAAGAGTATTTTCTCGATGATAACGGGGTAGTGCTCACGGAGAAGATGGCGAAAGAACTCGGCGTCGAAGCGGGAGATACGATCACGATCCGGGATGAGGAAAAAGGGGATCTGGATGTTAAGGTGGAGGAGATCTGTGAGAATTATATGCTCCACTATGTGTATATGACCCCTTCGCTGTATGAGAAGCTGTACGGAGAAGCGCCGGAATATAACTGTGTGTATTACAGGACAGTGGACCGTACAACGGAAGAGGCGGAAGCGATCGGTGAAGATATCCTGAAGCTGCCCGGGGCTCTGAGCGTGAGCTACACAACAGACCTGAAGCAGCAGGTGGACGACATGCTGGAAAGTCTGGATATCGTGATCGTGGTTCTGATCATATCGGCCGGTATGCTGGCGTTCGTTGTGCTGTATAATCTGAACAATATTAACATCACCGAGCGCAAGAGAGAGCTTGCGACACTGAAAGTGCTGGGATTTTACAACAACGAGGTGTGTGCATATGTGTACCGGGAAAATATTATCCTGACACTCATCGGGGCGCTGTTCGGGATGGTACTGGGGAAGATCCTCCATCAGTTCGTTATCGTGACAGTGGAGATCGAGTCAGTCATGTTCGGAAGAAATATCGACGTCAGCAGTTTCGTATACGGATTTCTGCTCACGATCGCATTTTCCTGTATCGTGAACGGTGCGATGTATTTTAAACTGAAGAAGATTAATATGGTAGAATCGCTGAAAAGCGTAGAGTAGCGGGATTCTGGTACAACAGGAGAGCCCGGAGCGTGCGGAACGTGTTTCTGTGGAAATGCATTCCGCACGCTTTTTATGCGGCGAAAAGTAAGAGGCTGTTCCCGGCAGAGAACTTGACAGCCTCTTACGATCAACGGATTTGTCTTTGGGCATTTCCCGTGAACTGCCGCTCAGTCATGGTATACGATCTCGCCGCCGCAGATCGTGAATTTGACTTTTCCGAAGAGTTCCTCTCCTGTGAAGGGGGAGTTGGAAGAAAGGGAGGCATATTCCGTCGGAGTCCATCGTTCCTCAGGATCGAAAAGAATGAGGTCGGCGGCTCTTCCTTCTTTCAGTTCTCCGCTCGGCAGGTGATACAGCCTTGCCGGGTTGACAGTCATCTTTTCCAGCAGCTGCATCAGGGACAGATGGCCCGGCCGGACAAGAGAAGTGATCCCCAGCGCCAGGGATGTCTCAAGTCCGATGATCCCGCTGGGCGCGGCTGTGATGGAGCGCTCTTTCTCTTCCCGGCTGTGGGGCGCGTGATCCGTGGCGATGATGTCGATCGTTCCGTCCGCCAGTCCGGCGATGATCGCCTGCCGGTCTTCTTCTGTACGGAGCGGCGGGTTCATTTTCGCCAGAGTTCCGTGTTTCAGGACTGCCTCTTCGGTCAGAGTAAAGTGGTGAGGCGTCGCCTCTGCGTGGAGACGGGCTCCCATGGAGCGGAATGTTCGGACAAGTTCAACAGAGAGTCCGGAACTGATGTGCTGGATCACAACATCTGCCCCTGAGCGGAGCGCCAGCAGACAGTCCCTGGCGACAAGAGATTCTTCGGCAATGGACGGGGAGCCGTAGATCCCTAGTCTGTCCGAGACAGGTCCGTGATTGACCCCGTTGTTCTTGATAAAGGCCGGATCTTCCTCATGCAGGCTGATCGGAAGATTAAGCCCGGCGGCCTGTTTCATCGCTTCATAGAGGAAGGCGGCGTTTCGGATCGGAATGCCGTCGTCTGTGAACCCGCAGGCGCCGTTCTCAGCCAGCCCCTTCATGTCTGTGAGTTCCTCCCCCTTCAGAGAACGGGAGACCGAAGCGGCCTGGAAAATGCGGATCTTCTCCGCTTTGGCGCGCTGCTCGATATCGAGAAGAGTCTGTGTGTTATCCACGACAGGGGATGTGTTCGCCATGCAGATGACAGATGTGAATCCGCCTTTTGCCGCTGAGAGAGCACCGGTATGAAGGGTCTCCTTGTAGGTGAATCCGGGATCACGGAAATGGACGTGGGTATCGATGAGACCCGGTGCGGCGACGAGCCCGGATGCGTCGATCACCTCTTCAGAAGCATCGGGCAGGATCTCGCTGTCGATCCTGCGGATGACTCCGTCTGCGATCCGGATATCTGCTTTCCGGGAGTCCTGCGATGCAGGATCGATCAGAAAACTGTTTTTTATAATCATAACATGAAGCCTCCTTTGCTGTTGTCTGTTCTCTTAGTATACCCGTTCGGCCGGGATGGTTCAAGCGTGAGTACATAAAAATACCGGGAGAGCTGCTGCCCATGTTTCCATGGAGCTCTCCCGGTGATAAATCCGGAGCGGTGTTCTCAGTCTCCTCAGATCTGACGGTACAGATGACGCGGTATACCGTCAACCATGATCGGAGATACATCGCCCTGGATCAGCGGGCGTACATAGTTTACAAATTCGTCTGTCACATAGGTTCCCTCTGCGTTTACCCACTCACGCGGAACGAGCTTTTCGTCGTTAGCGATCTTGTGGACGTCCTTGACCTCTGTTCCGCACTGATATGGATCATCGGAAATCCTGTTCAGAACGACCATCTTGCCGGAATCACCCTCGTCGGCAGCCTTCACAGCGGCGCCTCCGACCTGGGATGCCTCCAGGATATCGATACGGGATGCGCAGTGGGACGCTGAACGCTGCAGTGTGCTGAGCTCGATGGCACGTGTCTTGCATCCGATCTCTCCTGCAATATAGCTTGCAAGGTAGTTAGCGGTTCCGGAGAGCTGTTTGTGGCCGAATGCGTCCACGAAATCAGTGCTCTGGCCCAGCTCGCATACATAGCGTCCGTCCGCGAGACGGATGCCTTCGGATACGGCTACGACGACAGCCGGCTTCTGGGAAAGCAGTTCCTTCACCTTATTCCCGAATGCCTCGATATCAAAGGTCAGCTCCGGCAGATAGATCAGATCAGGTCCCGGGCAGTCCTCGCCTTTGGCAAGGGCAGCGGCTCCGGTCAGCCATCCTGCGTTTCTTCCCATGATCTCTACGATAGAGACAAGTCCGTTCTTATACTCAAGACAGAAACTGTCGCGGATGATCTCCTTCACTGATGTTCCGATATATTTTGCTGCGCTGCCATATCCCGGTGTGTGGTCTGTCAGCGCAAGGTCGTTGTCGATTGTCTTCGGACAGCCGATAAAGCGGGTCGGATGTCCTGTTACGATGGCATAATCAGAAAGTTTCTTGATGGTATCCATGGAGTCGTTTCCGCCGATGTAGATAAAAGCTTCGATGTTGTGCTTCTCGAGGATCGCGAAGATCTTTTCGTACACTTCTTTGTCCTCGTGGATCTCCGGCAGCTTGAAGCGGCAGGAGCCCAGGAAAGCGGCGGGAGTGCGTTTCAGCAGTTCTGAATCGAGATCACTCTTGATGTAATCTGACAGATCGATATATCTCTCCTGAAGAAGTCCCTGGATTCCGTTGAGCATTCCGTATACTTTCTGTGCTCCGCGGTCCTTGGCCGTGCGGTAAACTCCTGCCAGGCTGGAATTTATGGCTGCGGTCGGACCGCCTGACTGTCCGACAATAACGTTTCCTTTCATGTGTGTGTTACCTCCGTTCTGTTGATTTCATGTTGACAGCAGAAGAAACGGACAAGGTACGTCTGCCCCCATGCTGTCTGCGGGAAGGAAGCCCGCTGTTAATAACAGTTTAGTGCATAATTACTAATTTGTAAATGAAAAAATATAATTTCAAGGCAAATTAACGAAAAATGGGGAGCGGAGTAAAATAATCCGGGAAAAATGTTATGATAGATGAAGCTATACAAAACAGGAAAGGCGGTATGGATTATGTCTGTGCCGCAGAAAAGAGGTAAAACATGAAAAAATATGACTATCTGATCGTAGGAGCAGGGCTGTACGGGGCAGTCATGGCATTTGAACTCGGGAAAAAAGGGGAAAAATGCCTTGTGATCGACCGAAGGGACCACATTGCGGGAAATATCTACTGCGAAGATGTCGAGGGAATCCATGTACACAAGTACGGCGCCCATATCTTCCATACGTCAGATAAAAAAATCTGGGAATACATGAACCAGTTCGCGGAGTTCAACAATTATATCAACTCTCCGGTCGCTGTCTATAAGGACGAGCTTTATAATCTGCCCTTTAATATGAATACGTTCAGCCGGATGTGGGGGATCAGGACGCCTCAGGAAGCCAGGGAGATCATTGAGCGCCAGCGCAGAGAGACCGGCATCACGGAGCCGAAGAACCTGGAGGAACAGGCTCTCTTTCTCGGCGGAAGGGATATCTATGAGAAGCTGATCAAAGGGTATACGGAGAAACAGTGGGGAAGGAAGTGTACGGAACTGCCGGCGTTTATCATAAAGAGGCTTCCGTTCCGCTTTATCTATGACAACAACTATTTTAACGACAGATATCAGGGGATCCCGGTCGGAGGGTATACCCCGATCGTGGAGAAGATGCTTGCAGGCGCCGAGGTGCGGACCGGCGTGGATTTCTTTGAGTTCAGAAAAGAAAATCCCGACATTGCGGAAAAGATCATCTTCACAGGAATGATCGATGAATATTTCAGATACCGTCTGGGGGCGCTGGAGTACCGTTCCGTCCGTTTTGAGACAGAGGTGCTGGACTGCGAGAACTATCAGGGCAATGCTGTGGTCAACTACACGGACAGAGATGTGCCGTATACGCGTATCATCGAGCATAAGCACTTTGAGTTCGGCACGCAGGAGAAGACGGTGATCTCCAGGGAGTATTCCTCCGAGTGGAGCGTGGGAATGGAACCCTACTATCCGGTCAATGATGAGAAGAACAACGCTCTTTTTGCCGAGTATAAAAAGCTGGCGGAGAAAGAAGAGAACGTGATCTTCGGTGGAAGGCTGGGAGATTATAAGTATTATGATATGGACAAGGTTGTGGCTGCAGCACTGGCCCGCCTTGAAGAACTGGAATAAGGCTCCGGAAGAGAACGGAGGAGAAAAGGGAGAAAAAGCGCTTGCTTTTTCTCCCTGATTCAAGTATGATAAAAGCACTTTCAATTTTAATCATTCTGATTAAAGTCTGAAGATCAAATTTCAACATCAGTTTCTGATGAAATCACATGGATTGAGGAAGAACATGCACAGCGGCGGAGAGGGCGGCCGCGGAAGAAGTGCCTTGACAGCGACAGAAAAAGAATATGGAAGAAATGTATGAAGTTCTTCGGTTTATTGAGCATGGAGCCCACTGCAGGCAGAGTATGGATTGCGTTGATGGAACGATCCTGATCTACTATCTCAGGGATCATCCCGAGATACAAAAGCAGATGCTTTTCGAATGGTTCCGGCAGATCGGCACAAGTCTGGATCAGTTCCGGCGCTGTCGGAAGGGGCAGAGTTACCGGTACCTGAATCCGTACAGCCTGGTCGTATCAGAGGAAGAACGCCTGCTGCTTTTGAACCTGGAGTCCCCGGAGAATGAGTTCGCCATGAAAAAGATGCAGCAGAGAGCAGTGCGGGAGCATTTTGTCAAGCCGGTGTTCGCGATGGGAGCGGGCGGGCATCAGGCGGCGGACCTGTTCGGATTCGGAAAGACGATACAGTTCATGCTGGCATATACGTCTGTGGTGCCTGGGCTGACCAGGAGAGAAGAGATCAGATTATCCAGGGTCATTGACCGGTGTACCGGAAAGCGGGGGAAGCGGTATGAGGAGGTACGCCAGGCAGTTAGAGAGCTGCCGGAAGTGAGGACGCCTGTGCTCACAGGGAGAAACCTGCGAAGAGCGGGAATGGGGGCGGCAGCACTGCTGGTGGCAGGATTCGGGCTGTACGCGGCTGCTGACCATGCGGAAAAGGGAACGGCAGGAGAGGTCCGGCAGGTGCAGAGTGGGCGAAAGCAGGAAGAGATTTCCGACGGTGACAGGCCGGGGAAGAGCGCCGGGGAACAGGAAGGCGAAACTTCTCCTTATGATATGCAGGTGTCAGACACACAGGCAGAAGAGTGTGCGGAGGAAGCGGGCAGCATTCTGGAATCGTTCCTGCTTGTTAATACAGAGGAAGGCAATCAGGCGGCGCTTTTGTTCGGGAGAGAACTGGAACTGAAAACACTCCGCTGTCTTGCGGCAGTCTATGAACGGGAGGAAATGACGGAGGAAGCAGTGCAGGCATGCGCGCGTCTGATCGAGATCGAAGATCGGAAGGAGATGATCGAGACTGCCGGGCTGAAGAAGATGCAGCTGGAAGCTGCGGAGGGACAGTATGGGAAGGCGGTCCTTACAGGAGAGGAAGTTCTGCGGAGGCTGGGAGAGTCGGAACAGGTGGCGCAGCTGACGGAAGAATACCGTCAGAGGAAGGAGGAAGATGCATATGGGGAAGAGTAGGAGCGGAAAGTCAGCCGGCGCAGGAAAACGCCGGGGGCTCAGCATACTGTTCGGCGCAGGCTGTATGGCCGTTATCCTGGGAGCCGCCGTGTCTGCAGAGCCGGACGATGAATACCGGATGCCGGAACTTATCTGTCCGCAGCCGGATGGGACAGGAGGCTGGTATCAGACAGGACCGGATATAAAGATCATTCACACAGATCCGGATGGGGTGACCAGATATAAGATGGAGACCAGCTCCGGAAAACTGCTGGAAGGGGAGCTGCGCCTGGAAAAGAAGGAGAAGGAATGCGCGGATGAAAAGCAGGAGAAGGAAAGCGGGAGCTGTCCCAGGGAGACAGGAAAAGGGGAAGAGCCAGGAACGCTGCCGGCAGGAAAGAAGAAAGAGAACGTGATGCCCTCGGAACAGGAGGAAGACGCGGAAGAACAGAAAGGCGGGGAAGAGCAGGAAAAAGAAGAGGGCGGAGATCCGGAGGATATCGGGGAAGGCCAGCCAGAGGATGCGGCAGTTCAGGAACTCCCCGCGGAAATCTGGGAAGAGGGAGAAAACCGGATCACGGTCTGGATGGAGACGCCCGGCAGCGGGAAAGAAATATGCAGGATGGAAAAGGTATTTCTTCTGGATAAGACGGATCCGGGGAAGGTCGAGTTTTCTTATCCATCTCGTCCGGATGATTCCGGACTGTATTTCCGGCAGGGGGCTGAGATCACGATGGACTGTGAAGATAAGGGCTCAGGTATCAGCGAGATCATCTGTATCCTGGCGGACGGGACAGAGAAAAGACTGGAAGGCGGACATGCCTGTCTGACTCTTCCAACGGGATATATGGGAAGCGTTACCGCATATGCGCAGGATCGGGCGGGAAGGAGAGGGGAGTGCAGCATCTCCCGGACCGTGGCCTGTGAGGACGAACCGCCGGAAGTCCTTCTCAGCGTAAAGGGTGGTTTCCTAAGCTGGCATCAGGGACAGCCGGAGATCAGCATATCCGTCAGAGAACCGGGAGAAAGATACGGCTTTTCTTCCGGGCTTTCGTCGGTAGTGTGCCATGTCTCCGGGAAAACCGTGATGCAGAAATCCTGTCTGGAGGAATGCGGGGAAACTGGCAATGCGATAACCGAAGAAAATATAAGCCTGAAAATAGAGGAAGCGTCAGAGAACGGGAAACCTGTGGCCATTACGGTATTTGCTGCCGACAGGGCGGGCAATACGGCAGTGCGCACTGAAGAACTCTATATCGATCGATCCGCCCCGGCCATCCGCATCACGGGGATCCGGGACGGTATGATCACCGGGGAGGCAGTCTGCGCTGAAGCTGTGGCCGCAGATGAGAATATCCTGGATGATGTACGGCTTGACATATGGCGGAGTGATGTGAACGGAAACCGTACGCAGATCGAGAGTCCCCAGCCGGCGGTGCGGGAGGACCGCGGAACAGAATGGAGACTCAATGTCATGCTGGAAGAGGACGGAGTCTATGAATTTACAGTCTCTGCGTCAGACAGGGCAGGACACAGTGTGGAACAGAATGGATCGTTTACCATCGACAGGACCAGCCCCGTCATAAGGTATGTGGATCAACTGAACGGTGCTTCTATGCGGTTCTTTCAGTGGAACTACGGGAGGGAAGAGATGGTGAGGGATTTTACAGACTATACTTATCAGATGAACCTGGACGGCAGGCTGTATCTGTCCGGGGACATGGAGACGGAGGAAGGGATTCATCTGCTTGAAGTGAAGGCAGAAGATGCGGCGGGAAATCAGTCGTATGCCAGAGCGGTATTTACGATAGACCATACACCTCCGGAGATCCATCTGGGAGAGCTGGAGGACGGCGGCGTCTACAAAGAAAGAGTCCTTCTCAGCCTCTGGGTAGACGGGGAGGGGGAACGCCTGAAATCACTGGCCATCAACGGGGAGAGACAGAAGCTCAGTGCGGACAGCAGGATCTTTCAGTATGAGATCACGGAGCCGGGCATGTATGTGGTGGATGTCAGGGCGGACGACCTGACAGGGAATGAGTCTGCGGAACGGATCTCATTCGAGGTCAGAGAAAGGGAAGGCCTGGCGGCTAAGATATTCAGACCGGTGAGCGGAGCGCTCTTAGGAAAAGATGAGGGCGGAGAAGAGCGGGAAGGAACACTGGCTCCGGCCCTGCTGGGTGCCGTGGGATGTGCGGCAGTGCTGTGCGGTATACTGGGAAGGCGGATATATCTCAGAAGAAGGCAAGGACAGAGGTAAGCTGTTCTGACGCAGAAAAGGCAGAAAGAAGGTGCCGCTGTAGCAGCGGCACCGGAAAACCCCATAAAAAGGGAGGATGCCGGGTGACCGATCGGCTCGGTCCCCGGCATGTATTATGAAAAAGTTTATTCAAAATAACTTTTTGGCGTCTTGTTCTTGTTTTGATGGTTATAGTATATGCAATAGAAATGAAGAAAACATGATGAGAAAGTGAAAGAATTTTAAATGATAAATGAACAAATTATGAACGGAAACAAGGCCGGATGAGCTGGGAAAAGAAGTGTTCCTGCCCGTTCTTTTTTGCGATTTCTGCAAAGTAAAAGACCGATGGGGGAGCCATCGGTCTTTTGAGGGGAGTATAAATAATTAATAAGGGGTTGTAGAAAGTAACCTCTCTACACTAGACAGTATAATATATCAAATTGGAAAAAGCAAGTAAAAAATGAAAATAATGTGGCAGATAAAAAGATAGAAGGGAAACATATTGTGCAAAAAGCATGTGCTGGGAATAAAATATTTTACTTTTTTGTTCAAAATTGATATAATTACAGTGATTTATGCCACATTAACATTACAATTTTATGAACGGAGGAGGAAAAAGTGAGGATAAGAAAAGCGGTTCTAGCCATGCTTCTGTCGGTTAGCTGCGTACTTTCCGGCGGAGTTGTGCCCTCAGTGCAGGCAGAAGAAAATGAAACTGCCATACCGGAGGACGGGCTTCGGGGATACTGGGATTTTGAAGGAGAAGACCCCATGGCGAACAAGGGGAGCGATGATGCCCTCAAGGGAGTACTGTCCGGCAGCGCGGTGAGCGTGAAAGCATCGGAGGATGAAGAGATGGGAAGTGTCCTGCATTTTGAGCCGAGGGATGGTGAGAGTGCCAGGATGCAGATCGCATCTGCACTTAATTCGGGAGGAGAAGACTTTTCGATCAGCCTGTGGGTGAACAATTCTTCCATACAGAGCGCATCTGCAAAGACGATCGTGCTCCAGCAGAGCGGAAACGGCCGTACACTTCTGTACCGCCAGAACGCACAGTATGTGACGTACATTTCCGCTTCGGATGTGACCATGGGGACAAGCACCGGTTCGGATGTATGGGAGCATCTCGTGCTTGTGAGAACAGGCCAGCCCTCAGATTATCAGCTTACACTTTATGTGAACGGCGAGAAGGCGGGGGAAAAGGATCTGACGGCAGGCGCTGTAGATGAAGTGACTGATCTGATCATCGGAGCACATAAAAGTGCTTCGGATACGGGACAGTTTGTAGGTGATATTGATGAGGTCAGGCTGTACAGCCGTGCGGTGACCGAGAGCGAGGTCGCGGATCTGTTCGCGGAGCACAGTTCGGTCGTGCTTAAACAGCTGATCAGTGAAGCTCAGGAAGTTTATGATCAGCATCTCCTGGAAAACAACGAGCCGGAAGCGGAAGCTCTGGAGGCGGCGTTAAGCCAGGCGAAAGAAGCGGCAGCGTCCTCTGACGCCGAGGCGGTAAAGGAAGCCATGAGTGTGCTGAAGGAAGCGGTCAAAACATACATAAGCGCATCGATGATCCTGACGGTCGACACAGAGAATGTCTCACGGACGGTCGGTGATGGGATTTTTGGAATCAATCACAGATATGCCTTTAACGGATATGGAAGCTTTGATCCCGAGACGATGCAGATGAAGGAAGAGTTCGCAGAGCTTTATCATGAGGCGGGATTCGATTCCCTGCGCTATCCGGGAGGAACGATTTCCAACCTGTTTAACTGGAAAGATACGATCGGGCCGAAAGAAGACAGGGTGGATCAGATCCATGGTTATTATAATAATTCCGGACAGCATGGCATCGAGCCCAATTTCGGCCTTGATGAGGCAGCAGAATTTGTCGCGGAACAGGATTCAGAACTGGTCTACGTCTATGCGCTCGCCCGCGGCGACGCGGACGACGCGGCGGATCTGATCGAATATCTTAATGCAGAGGTGGGATCCAACCCGAACGGAGGAACCGCGTGGGCTGAGGTCCGTGCGGCAAATGGCCACGAGGAGCCGTATAATGTCAGATATTTTGAGATCGGCAATGAGATGAACCTGGGCGGCACAGACGGGACGACCAGCCAGATGTACTGGATCGATGACGTGCCGGGCGGAGCTCTGGAAGGATATATCAACGGCGGAACTGCAAGCTTTACAAATCAGTATGTAGTTGCAGAAGATGACTGGAATGAGACAACGTCCTATTCTGACGGAACTGCAGATCAGGTATTCTATCTGCGCTATGCGCGTGTTGAGCGGGATCAGAAAGCGGATGACTACGACTCGTTTACAGCGGTAAATAAAGGCGTGACCATCACAGTGGGCGGCACTGCCTGGACAGAGGTGGAGGATCTGAAAACTGCGGGACCGGATGACAAGGTATTCCAGGTTGATTATAAGACCGGCGCGATCCATTTCGGAGACGGAGTGAACGGAGCGGTTCCGGGATCCGGGCAGCAGATCAGAGCAGGATACAGCGTAGACCGAGACGGATTTGCCGCTGTTTCTCAGGCGATGAGGAGCACCGTGGATCAGATCAATGAATACAACAGTGCAAACGGGCTGGAAGAGAAGGAACTCTATGTATATTCCAGCTATGAGACGGTGAATTTTGTCAATACGATGCATGAGGACGGATATGACGCTCTGTACGACGGCCTGACCATTCATCCGTATTCCGGGACACCGGCCGGCGGAAGCAGTACAGAGGAGTCAAAAGAGACATTCTATTATAACGCCATGCTCAAAGGTGATAATCAGGCTGCGGAAGTGGCAGACTATGTGAAACTGATGCAGAAGTATGACCCGACGAAAGTTCCGGTGATTTCGGAATACGGCATTTATTATTCCACAGATACAATGGTGAGATCACAGACGCATGCACTGTATATTGCGCGCCAGATCATGGAATATGTTCGCCTGGGAAGCCCTTATATCCAGAAACACTGTCTTGTGGACTGGTATTCTAACGGGGCGGATTCTCTCGGACCTACTCAGCAGGCTGTCATCCAGGCAGTCAGCGTCGGAGGCTCTACGGCTGACGGGACAGGCGAATTCAGATTCTTCTCCACGCCGAGCGCCCGGGTATTTGAGATGCTGAACAGTGCGTTCGGAGATCAGATCATCACCGGTTCCTTCAACTATGAACAGAAGCTTGACAATGGAGTGGATCAATATTCTGTTATGACAAGCAAGGACGATGAGGGAAATGTATATATTGCTGTTGTGAATCTGAATCTGGAAGGCGAGAACCGGATCAGGATTCAGGTCGATGATCTGGATCTTACAGGAAAGACGATGGAGATCCAGCAGCTCTCAGGAGAAACTTTCTATGCTGAGAACAGCCTGGATGATCCTGACAATGTAGATGTGGAAAGAAGTACGGCGGCGATCGAGAGCGGGAACGCTTCTGTCACGCTGGCTCCGCATTCCTTTACGATCATAAAGATTGTGGACGCACTGACAGCGGAAGAGCCTGAAGAACCGGAAGAGCCGGAGACAACGCTTCGGACAGATATATTAAAGTTTGCGCTGGAACTCGCAGGCTCAAAGTCCACAGAAGGTGTGATCCCGTCTGTTGCGGAGGCTTTTGAGCAGGCGAAAGCGGACGCACAGTCGATCCTTGACGCAGTGGCAGCGGGGGATGATTCCGTTACACAGGATCAGATCGACGAATGCTGGCACACGCTGGTCAAGAGTATGCAGTATCTGTCGTTCCGGCAGGGAGACAAGACAGATCTTGAGAAAGTGATTGCATTTGCGGCTGAATCTGAAGCAAAGCTGGATTCCTATGCGGAGACCGGAAAGGCTGAGTTTACAGAGGCGCTGGCAGAGGCGAGAAAGGTTTATGACGACAAAGACGCAATGCAGGAAGAAGTAGATTCCGCATGGATGAATCTTCTTGAAAAAACAGCCGATCTGCGTCTGAAGGCGGACAAGTCGGCGCTGGAAGAGCTGATCGGAAAAGCGGAGGCGATGGACCTTTCAGCATATACAGAAGAGAGTGTTCAGGTATTCCAGGCAGCGCTGGCGAATGCGCGGAGCGTTCTTGAGGACGATGCGCTCACCGAGGATGAGCAGGACACTGTCGATGAAGCGGTGGCTCAGATCGTGGCTGCGGAGAAAGCTCTCGAGACAAAAGGCGAGACAGAGAAGCCGTCCGGGGAGGCCGATCCTTCAGGGACTGAGGATCAGGCTGGAGCAGAAAAAACAGATGGCCCGGACAGACTGGCCGATGCCGGAACAACGTCAGGATCTGCAGATGCGCAGAAGTCCGCGACAGGAAATATTCAAAACGGCGGCAGGGATCAGACAGCTTCCTCAGCCGGCAAGAGCGTTCCGGGCACTGGTGACGGAAGTGTGTGGCCGGTGTTCCTGGTTCTGTGCATGATCTCCGGCGCCGGAGCAGCCTATGTGATCCGACGCAGAGAGGAGAGCAATTAAAAACAAAAAATGTATAAAATCCGCCATGAGCTGAGATACTATCTGTGTACTAAAAAACAGGAGGGATACTCATGGCAAAGAATTACAGCAACACAAACAATTCAAACAAAAATGCAAACAACGGTTCATCCTATGCGAATGAGCAGAGCAGAAACAAGAATTCCAACAAGAACAGCAGCAATTCCAACTCTTCCAAGAGCAAAAACTGCGGAAGAAATGCGATGGACGCATATGATGAATCAGACCGCTATTAAGGGGCGCACGAACTGAGATCAGGCGCTTGCGGTCCGGACAGTCTAAGAACTGAGAATGATTCAAATCGAGCAGAGGCAGGGTAAAGGTAAGCTTTACCCTGCCTTTGCTGTACCGGAATCAGAGGAAGATCCGGATAAAATCATATTTACCGGCCTGGCGAATGTGTAAATAGCAGTTATTCGATGCGGGTAACTGTTGAATCGGAGCGAGAATTAAGATATGATAGATAGCAGAAACAAAAATGGATTTTAAGTACTTATGCGGAAAGGAAGAGCTTGATATGAAATTTAGTAATGCAAAAAAATTCAGATGCTCCATGGAGACAGGCTGGAAAGCCCTTCACAGTCCCGCCAGCCTGGATGTCGCTCCGGGGAGCAGGGTGACAGTGGTCTCAGATGTAGAATGGAAGGCGGAAACGGCGGGCTCTGACGGCCGGACGGCAGCGGTGACGAATTATACTGCTTCTTTTGACGAGGAGAAGAAAGTGGTGACGATCGAGGGAATCAGCGACCAGAAGAGCAGCCATGATTTTATCTATCTGACATTGAGAGAAGTAAGTCCGGAAGAAGTTGAACTGGAGATCAGTGTGGAGATCAACACAGGAATGCATTTGATCGCGAAAGCGCTTGGCGCATTGTTCTCAAAACCGATGGAACAGATCATGTGCCGGCATATTTATCAGAATTTTGAGGCGCTCTGCGAGGGAAAAGAGACAAAACGGATGAGCCAGGAAGAGCTGAATGACCGGGCGAAAAATATATTTTCAAAATAGTTTATGGACAAAAGGACGGAAAAGTGTATGGATAAATTGGAGTGGATCGCACCCTGTCATTTCGGGCTGGAAGCAGTTCTGAAAAGAGAGATTCAGGAACTGGGGTATGAGATATCACAGGTAGAAGACGGAAGAGTGACTTTTTACGGCGGGATCGAAGCGGTGTGCCGGGCGAATATATTTCTGAGGTCTGCAGAGAGGATCCTGCTGAAGGTGGGAAGCTTCAAGGCGGTTTCCTTCGACGAACTGTTTGACAGGACGAAAGCACTTCCCTGGGAGGATTATATCCCGGCGGATGGGAAGTTCTGGGTCACGAAGGCTTCTTCTGTAAAGAGCAGGCTGTTCAGCCCCTCGGACATACAGTCCATTATGAAAAAAGCCATGGTGGAACGGCTGAAATCCCACTATCACATTCAGTGGTTTGCGGAGAACGGGGCATCCTATCCGGTCCGTGTTTTCTTGATGAAGGATATCGTAACGATCGGGATCGATACTTCCGGACAGTCTCTCCATAAAAGAGGGTATCGTCCGGCAGCCGGAAAGGCCCCAATCTCTGAAACGCTGGCAGCCGCGCTGATCATGCTTACGCCGTGGAGAGGAGATCGGATCCTGGTAGATCCTTTCTGCGGAAGCGGCACATTTCCCATAGAGGCGGCCATGATGGCGGCGAATATCGCACCGGGGATGAACCGGTCGTTCACGGCGGAAACCTGGACGAATCTGATCGACAGAAAATACTGGTACCGGGCGGTCGATGAGGCGGAGGCCGGAATAGATGACAGCATAGAGACGGACATTCAGGGATATGATGCTGACGCTGATGTCGTAAGGACCGCCAGGAAGAATGCAGAAAATGCAGGAGTTGCCCACATGATCCACTTCCAGCAGAGGGAGGTCAAAGATCTGAGCCATCCGAAGAAATATGGTTTTATCATCACTAATCCGCCGTACGGCGAACGACTGGAGGAGAAGGAGAAGCTTCCGGAGCTTTACAGGGAATTCGGTGAAAGCTTTAAGCGTCTGGACAGCTGGTCAGCATATATGATCACAAGTTATGAGGACGCGGAGCGGTATTTTGGCAGGAAAGCAGATAAGAACAGAAAGATCTACAATGGGATGCTCAAAACATATTTTTATCAGTTCTTGGGGCCGAAGCCGCCGAGACAGAACAGATAGAGGGAACAGAAGATGAAGAGAAGAATTGTATTTGCGACAGGGAATAAAGACAAAATGAAAGAGATCCGCCAGATCCTTGCCGATCTGGGAATGGAGATCGTCTCTATGAAAGAGGCGGGCGTGGATATTGAGATCGTGGAGGATGGCATGTCTTTTGAAGAGAATGCGGAGATCAAGGCAAGGGCCGTATCGCGCGTGCTGACCAGCGACATCGTTCTGGCAGATGATTCTGGGCTGGAGATTGACTATCTTGACAAGGCTCCGGGGATCTATTCTGCAAGATTTGCCGGGGAAGATACCTCCTATGATATAAAGAACCGAATCTTCCTTGACCGGCTGGAAGGCGTTCCGGATGAGGAGCGGACCGCACGCTTTGTATGTGCGGTGGCAGCAGTCTTCCCGGACGGGAC
>ULPS01061533.1_pt1 | contig 23740 bp, 29 predicted proteins | sample 1953711 | NCBI WGS metagenome assembly ULPS01 (sample SAMEA4835635, study PRJEB28245) | human gut metagenome | biome: gut microbiome; material: fecal sample | place: Denmark | collected 2008 | reverse complement strand
TTTCCTGAGCAGCCGTTATAAGCGGATCGACAACATGGATATCGCAGCCATAGCAATCCCGATCCTGAGCGGAATCGAAGGGATTCGGATTGAAAGCTGTCAGCTAACAGATCGGCAAATGTACATCAAAGCAGTCAATCCCCGTCTGGAGGCAGAAGTCGTCCCCGGAGATATTGTACAGGCCGGCGTGATTATCAGCAACTCTGAAGTCGGGCAGGGAGCCGTTAACATCCAGCCGCTTGTCTATCGGCTGGTGTGCGCTAACGGGATGATCGTGAATGACGCGCAGACGAAGGCAAAGCATATCGGCCGTATCGTCAGTTCAGACGAAAATTTCCAGATCTATTCGGAAAAAACGATCCAGGCAGAAGATAAGGCGTTCCTTTTGAAGGTTCAGGATACTGTGAAAGCGGCTGTAGATGAGACGCGCTTTTCGCGGATCGTGGCGCATATGCAGGAAGCCATGCAGCTTCCCGTAAACACCGCGGATGTTCCCGAGGTGGTACGGCTGGCAGGGCGTCAGTACGGCATAACGAAGGAAGAAAGCGCGGGCGTGCTGCAGCGGCTGATCGAAAGCAGCGACCTGAGCCTGTATGGCCTTGCCAACGCGGTAACCCGTTACAGCCAGGATGTGGAAAGCTATGACCGGGCGACGGAACTGGAAGCGGCAGGATATAACATTCTGACCATGCCTGCCAGACAGTGGAACATGATCAACCAGATGGCTGTGGCAGCCTGAGTAAAACAGGAAGGCCGTAACACGTTATCCAAAAAGACAAAGCCGGAAACCCGGCGGAAAGAAGAGGAAAGTATGCAGAGAAGAGAAATGAACGAAGAAAGATTCCTGATCCCCATGATGGATGCCCCGGAAGCGGCGGGAGAATTTTCAGCGGAGGAGCTGGGAGCGGATGTGGATGGTATGAGCCTGGGATTCCAGCGGATCAAAATCCCCTCTGGCGGCGTGCAGCAGTTTGAACTGCCTTCCGGAGACCCGGAACATCCCGATTATGAGCAGACGCTGACGGTCGTAGTTCTTCACCATCACGAAGCCAACGTGTATTGGGAAGACGGCGAGGAATACGATGAAAACGCAAAGCCCCTCTGTTCTTCGGTTGATGGAAGGAAGGGATATGGTTCTCCCGGAGGCGTATGCCGGGCATGCGCGCTGAACCAGTACGGGACGGCGGCAAACGGATCGGGGAAGGCATGTAAAAATATGAGATCCCTCTATCTGTTAAGAAGTGGAGACTCCATGCCTATGATGCTGAATCTTCCTCCGACAAGTCTCAAACCCTGGAAAGATTTTTTAAGCCAGGCATTCCTTTTCAGGAGGCGTGCATCATGGGGCAGCGTAATTGAAATTGGATTGAAGAAGATCCCGAACGGAAAAGAATCCTATAGTGTGGCAACCTTTAAGCTGATCCACGATTTTACCGGTGAGGAGCTGGAGAAAATCCGGGCTTTTGCAGGGCAGTTCAAAGAGCAGCTGAAGCTGATCCTTGACGACCGCGTTAATAATCTGCAGCAGACCGGGGACGGATGCGAGTACGAAGAGGCAGAATTTCGGGGAAGTAAGATCCAGCCCTATGAGATCGACGGGGACCGGGAAGCGCTTCCTGCCTGACGGAAGGAGGGATTAGTGTGAAACTGACAAATGAAGAGCGCCTGTATGCGGCGATTCATCATGACCTGGTATTCCGATTCCTGCGTAAGAACAGACTGTCAAAAGACGAATACTATGACGTGGTGATCCTGGCGTATCTGAGGGCGGTAAGGAGATACTGGACAGAAGAGGACCTGCGGAAATACCGCTTTTCTACAATTGCCTGGGGAGCAATGCGCTCCAGTGTGGGAAATTACAGAAAAAAGCTGAACCGGAAGAAGCGGCAGGGAATCGTAGTCAGTTTGGAACAGAAATATGCAGGCACGCCAATGGCAGAAAAACTTGTGGACCCGGTTGACTGGATCGGCAGGCTGGAGAGGCGGATGCAGCTGATGGACTGCGCCACGAAGCTGACAAAAGAGCAGAGGGAGATCCTGTACCTGAAGGAGAAGGGCTATCACCTGAGAGAGATCGCGCAGATGCAGGAACGCACCCCATCCCGTATCAGGAAAGATATGAAACAGATCCGGGAAGCGCTTCGGCTCTTACAGAACGCGGCGTAAAGACTTTGATACAGATGCGCCGGAGATTCTCTGTCGTATTCCTGCAGAGGATCTCCGGCATAAAATACAGATGTGCAGTGAAGGGAGAACAGGAGAATGGAACAGTCAAAATCTGAAAAAAAGAAACGGAGCATTGTATTAAGAGGAAGCCTGCTGAAGCCTCTGATGGTCGGCAAATGCGCGATCATATATGCGGGAGGAAAGCTGTACCGCACATCCAGAGTGGTTGCCATCCGGAAACAGGATGACAGGGCGGTATACTTTGAGACGGAGAATTCATTTTACCATATCCGCCTCGAACCATATTTCTATGCATTGGCCGGTTTCGTGGAATATCAGGCCACCAAGTGCGCGGCATAGGGATTGGAAACAGAAAAAAGGGATTGCCGGCAGACTGTAACACGGTCTGCCGGAAGTGTTTTTATGGAAAGGGGAAGAAAATGAGTATCCTGGAAAAATTTGAAGAGGTAAAGATTGACGGTATGGAGCAGCTGACAGAATCAGATATTCAATACTGCGAGCAGAATCAGATGGCATATGAAGCGGCTGTCAGGGATTATACAACCCTGCTTTCGGAATGGAAAGGTATCTGTAACAGGCAGAAGGAATGTCTGCCGGAGACGGATGAGGAAAGGAAACCGTCCCCTTATTTGGGAGTGGGAAAACGGATTTCTTCCAGAAGCCTTCGGGAGCATCTGGACCAGCTGGGCGGGATATTAATCGGTCAGATTGTGAACAAAATTGCTTCCCGTTATCGTGTGACTATTGAGAAAGAAAAAATCAGCAATGCCTTGTCTTATGCCATGTCTGGAACAGACAGAAACCTGGATGAAACGAAGCCGGCGGAAAGAAGGATTCTTCAGTACGGGGAAATCGTTGACCAGATTTTCCTGCAGTTTTCTGGAAGGAGCCTGCGGGAACAGGCGGAATATGAATTGAAAAGCAGATGCCGCAAAAGCGCAAATAATTACAGGGGAGAGCCGAGATATGAAAAAAGAGGAAGCTGCCTGATTTTTGCAGATGGGGCCAGCTGCAGCGAATGGCTGGGTTCTCCCGAATGGAAATTATGGGAACCTATGGCGGCAATTCTGGAAGGCGTTGCCCATTATGAAAGGAATGATTTCAGACTGCCACAGTCCATTGCGGAAGTTATTTCTCAGTACAGGCTGAAGAACAATGAAATCCCCTTTCCCGATTGTAAAAAAGTCCAGTCGTTGAAGCTGTATAAAAATGGGCGTGTAGACATCCGGTTTCGGAAGAGCAGATATCTGGAGCAGTTTGTGAAAACATATCTGCTTCAGGAAGATACTGCCACTACAGAAGAGAAGGAAGAAGAAAATGAAATATCGGGATCAGGCTCTTAATCTGACAGTGGATCAGAGAAAAACGCTGAATGCGAAGGCAGTGTACCTGGTAAGCAGCAAAAAGGCCACCGGCTCAGAGATTACGCCGGAGGAGATCTATAATGCATATACAGGCAAAGGCGGCCTGCATGGTCTGAGAAGAAAAGATTATGACAGCTATCAGGAATACAGCCGGGCCAAAAAGGATGCGGAGGATGGACAGTTTTTTACCCCTCCGGCGTACTGCCGGATGATCTTTTCCAGCCTGGGCCTGACCGGAGAGGAGAAGATTGCAGACCTGACCTGTGGGATGGGAAATTTTATCAATTTCTGCCCCAGCGAAGAAAAGTTTTATGGCTGTGAAATGGATGAAGATGCCTGTAAAATAGCCCGTTTCCTATATCCCAAAGCCCATCTGGAGCATCAGGACATCCGGGAATACTGCCCGGGAATATTTTTCGACTGCGTGGTAGGAAATCCGCCCTTCAATCTGTCCTGGGAATATGGGGAAAAGGAAGTATCCTCACAGCTGGGATACTGTCTGATTGCGGCCGAAATGCTGGTTCCGCTGGGAATCCTGGCGGTTATCGTGCCGGAATCTTTTCTGGCGGATTCCTTTACAGACCAGGATGCGATCCGGCTGATGGAAGAACGGTATTCCTTTCTCTGCCAGGCGGACCTTCCGGAAACCATGTTTTCCGGATATGGGGTGGAAAAATTTGCAGTCAAACTGCAGTTCTGGCAGAAGAAGAGCAGAAGGGTGAAGCTGCCGGAAAGTACCTATACGCAGGAAAGCGTCCGGACCATCCGGGAAGATTCAGACCTGAAGGAAGAAGCGGGCCTGCTTTATGAAAACTTTCTCCGGCCGGCCAGGGAACGGCAGAAAAGGAACCGGACGAGTATTTTCCTGGAAACAGCGGATCCGGGAGATCCATTTATCTATCAGACTCAGAAATATCTTTATCAGATCAAAATACATCCATCAACCAGGAAAAGGTATGTGGAATGTGTGGCGTATCTGCAGCGGTTCAAGAAGCAGAAAAAGCCGCCCGGCATGGAATACCAGGAATGGGAAAAAAAGAAAATCAAAAAAGAAGATGTACTCGCCTGTCTCAAACAAATCTTAAAAAGTCAAAACAGCAATCCATTCAAAGAACATCGGGAAGTAATCAAACGTGACTTCGGCCTTTATCAGCCTGACTGCCGGAAAAACAGAGGACAGTATCATCCATTTTACCATATGGTTTATAGACATCAGACTGATTTGTTTCCCCCATATGCAAAACTGCTTCGGAAAAAGTGCAGGGAATACGACTGCCAGTCGGCGCCTTTCGCAGAAATGAAAGAGGAGGAACGGATCGCCGGATGGCTGAGGGCATTTACGTTGTTCGACCGCACAAAAATGGAATGGATCAGATTAAATGAGATTCAGCGGCATGACATCAACCTGATGCTGCAGAAAAAGTACGGGATGCTGCAATGGGAGCAGGGAAGCGGGAAAACTCTTGCCGGGATTGCCATAGGGTTATACCGGATGGAACATCAGAACATGCACAGTACCTGGGTGGTTTCTTCCGCAATTTCCATTAAAAACAACTGGATGCTGGTCCTGCCGTCTTACGGAATTTCCCATAGATTTGTGCGGAAGCTGAAAGACCTTTCAGCGATCCGGCCGGGAGATTTTGTTCTTCTGACACTGAATACTGTTGTGAAATATAAAAAACAGATCCAGAGGTGGGTGAAGGCGCACGGCCAGAAAATACAGCTGGTGCTGGATGAGAGCGATGAGATTGTAAATCCGGACAGCCAGAGGACAAAGGCGGTGCTTTCGTGTTTCCGGCGCTGCAGTGCGAAGCTTCTGACGACGGGGACAAGCACACGGAACAATATCCGGGAATTCGTCCCCCAGCTGGAACTGCTGTATAACAATTCGGCCAACATGATTTCCTGGTGTACGACCCTGTATAAATACTCCAAAAACAGGGACGGGGAACCGGGACTGTCTGAAAAAGAGAATCCGTATTATGGGATGCCGATCCCGGCATACAAGAAAGGGTATAAGCTGTTTGCGGAAAGCCATCTGCCCTGTAAGATTACCGTATTTGGGCAGGAACAGTGGACACAGGATATTTACAATGCAGATGTGCTCCGGGAGATCCTGGATAAAACAGTAATTACACGCACATTTGCCGAGGTATCCGGAAAAGATATTGAAAACATCCACCAGTATACGGTCCGTCTGGCCCCGGAGGAAAAAGCGGTTTACCAGAAAGCCATGGATGAGTTTAACAGCATGTGGGAACGGTATTTTACTTCGACCGGAAACTACAGGAAGGACAGCATGATGAAACTGATCCAGCAGATCGTACTGCTGCTGCGTATCAGCGCCGCGCCGGATACGGTGGAGGAGTACAACGGGGATATCCCGGTTAAGGTAATAACGGCCGTGGAGCTTGCGGCCGGCTGGGAGGATGAAATCGTAGCAGTCGGCGTGCGACATAAAGCAGTATTGAAATCCTATGAAAAAGCCATCCGGATGTTTCTGCCGGAGAGGCCGCTGTTTATCGTAACGGGAGAAATGTCCTTTGCGCAGAGACGAAAGCTGAAACAGACCCTTCAGGATAGCCGGAACGGGATCCTTTTATGCACCCAGCAGAGCCTGCCTTCCAGCGTCAATTTTGAATTCGTGGATAAAGTAATTATCCCGGAGCTGCATTACAACAATGCGCAGATGAGCCAGTTTTATTTCCGGTTCATCCGGTATACCTCCGAGAATCAGAAGGAAATCTATTTTATCACCTACGCCGGCACTTTGGAGTCTAACCTGATGCAGATGGTCCTTGCCAAGGAAAAGCTGAACCGCTTCATGAAGGGAGAGGATGCCGATATGGATTCTGTTTACGCAGATTTTGGTGTGGACTATGATCTGATGTCTTTATTAATGCGGAAAGAAGAAGATGAAGAAGGACGGCTGTGTATCCGGTGGGGAAAACAGGAGATTGTTTCCTGACATTGGCCGCAGGGTTTCAGCAAATGGAAAGGGGCGGAAGCATGGAAGAGATGCAGAACAGGATATTACAGGACAGCCGGAGAACGGAACTGAAAAAGATGCTGTGTGAACGGCTGGATAAGCTCCGCAGGAATCTGGAGCTGTATCCCAGACAGGTGTTGAAAACGGTATACCGGAAAGGATATGAAGCATTATCTCGGGAGATCGGCGCCCTGCTGACGGAGTATGTGTCAGAGACGGCATTTTGCGGGTTTTATCCCCTGAAAAGTGACGTCGAGGAGATTTCTGCCGCAGTCTACCGGGTGGTCGAGGAATCGGGGATCCAGTCAGAGATCTCTACTGCAGCATATGAGCATCAGGATATCAACGAGATAGACCGGCTTGCGGAGAAACTTCGAAGGCTGACAGAAGCAGCGCTGGAACCTTTTTATTCTAGGTACATCTGCCTGTACCTGAAAGACGACTGCTTTGCCGATCCTCCGGCCTGCCCGGAAATCTGGAACCTGCTGACCAGATGTATCTGGCAGGATGAAAAATGGGTCAGAAAGGAAAGGGAAAACGAATGAAATATGAAGAATTTAAGGAAGAACTGTTGAAAGAATTGCGGACATACATTCTGCTGCACGAAGAACATCCAGAGGAGTATATCATCGAAGATATCGGAAAATATTATCAAAACAACATGGAGAAGGATTCAATCTGCGTACGCAGGGCGGGGGACTGTATTGGAAAATGCATATATCCGGAAGCGGAATATGAAGAATACCGGAGCGGCCGGACCATCCAGGAAATCGTAAAAAACTGGCCTGGCTGGCGGATAGAACCGCCGGAGAACTATAAGAAGGCTGCAGAAGAAATAGAGAAGGGTTGGGAGCAGATGAAGGAAAAGATCATGATCCGTTTGATCCACGTAGATCAAAACAAACATCTGCTTCAGCGGGTTCCCTGGAGAGAACTGGAACATACAGACCTTGGCATTATGTATCAGATAATGATAGACGCAGACAGCGGCATGGCCGTAACCAGACTGATCGCAAAGATGTGGGATGTCACGGAGGAGGAACTGTATCAGACAGCATATCAGAACCTTCAGGAAGAAGAGTGCGTTTTCTCCGCAGGAGAGCTGATACCGGGACCGGAAGGGCCGCAGATGAGGGAAACAGAACCGCTAAAAACGGAAGGGTTTCTTTATAATCCGGAGCTGTGGTATACGGTATATGCAAACCGCCAGTTTGGAGCGGCGGCGATTCTGAACAGAAAAGTAATGAAAGGGGTAGAAAGTTTTTTTGGCAGGAAATTTTTCCTGTTTCCATTAAGCATGGATCGGATGATGCTGATCCATGAAGCGGATTACATGCTGAGAGAAAAAACACTGGTGTATCTGAGAGAAAGACAGAAAGAGGGTGTAGACGTGGAATATGACCTGTCTAACAGTATGTATGTCTGGGAAGAAGGAAGCATATCCCTGTCAGGGCAGAAGGAAGATTGAAAAGCAGAGAGGAGGCAGGAAAAATGTATCAGCAGTATCAGTACAGTCAGACCTGTTTTTTTACCAGGACACCCATCCTTCCCGGGAGCGAATGCTGCGTGTTCACCGTAGTATCGACAAGCATCTGCGAATTGAACTGCGGGCGGCCGGAAAGCTGGTATGCGCCGGTACCTGTGCCGCTTCTGTACGGGACATATGATGGCTTTGGATCTGTAAACCTTACAGATCCGAAACAGATATGGGAAATGCAGAACTGGTATAAAAAACAACAGAAGCCTGTCAACGGTCTGCCGGATATTGATTTTTTTAAAAAACTGATGTACGGGGAACTGGGAATTACAGATGAACATGGGCAGTACGATGCACTGTTCCCGGTTTTCATAAGCAGGCATGTTTGGGAAACTCTTGTACGGGCAGCAGAAGCATATACCAGAAAAGAGGCTGAGGAATTGTTAAGGCTCCTTCGGAGATTTTCTGACAGAGAGGATCCTATCCTGCAGGAAGAGATTATGCGGATTATCTGCAGGGGGAATGTCCTGTATGGTTATTATGCCGTACAGCCAGAGACATCAGAGGAAACTGCGCTGAGCATGTTTTATCTGTATCGTCTCGCAGACTTTCTGCAGCAGCCATTCCTGCCATATGGCAGGGATCCTGAAATGGGAAATATGGAATACAAAGGCTGCAGCCAGCACCTGCGGAGGCTGAAAGAACATCTTGCGCTGGAGATTGCATAGTCAGGATTTTGCTGAGGAAAGGAGAACAGACAGAATGAGCAGACTGGAAGAATTATATGCCGGAGAACTGTATCCGGACGAGAAGATCACGGGACACGGCCCGGAGTATGAGGAAATCAGGGAAAATCTTGATAAAATCTGGGAGGAATTGAAAAGGCTGCTGACAGAGGAAGGTTATGCCCTGGTGGAAAAGCTGAACGAGGAGACTAGGCGGATGGAAGCCCTCCGGAACCGGGAAGGGTTTATTTATGGGTTCCGCCTCGCGGTACAGCTGCTTCTGGAAGGGATGCAGCCGCTGGGATAATCCCTGTTTCCTGCTCCGCCGGATGAAAGGCTGGATGTATCTGCATAGAACAATATAGAAAAACAGGAGGAAACTGATTTTGAAAATTTTGGATATCACTTTAGAGGGAGGACACTACGTCTTTGATGCGGATATATCGTGGTATAAAAAGACGCTCAAAGACAAGGGATGCAAATGGCTCGAGCGTATGCTGGAGGACATTAAAGTTGATACTGTGTATAAAGAAACGGATGGAGTGCTATCACCATTTGTAATTAAAGCTGTGAACTGGTTTGGTGAGCGGCAGACTCCTACTGACGCGCTGAGGGACGTTGTCGGAAGGATAACGCGCAACGAGACGGGAACGCTGACCGTGAACTATATCTGGCCGGTACTGAAAAAGGCACTGGATAAATTCAAAAAATACCCGGCGATCACCGGTGACCGGGTTATCCCGTACTTCATATATAACATGGGGTATATTGCCAATTTGGTTTATGCAACAGACCGGTTTCTGTATTATCTATACGAATACGAAGGGCTTCTGATGTTTCGCACGGAAGACGGTACTATTGTCTCCGACAATGAATTTGCAGAAATAGGCTATTGCAGCTCAGAAGAGAACGTAGAGAAAGGCATAGAGCACCTTCTGCCATTTAAAAAGTACGCTCCATTATGGAACAGTGGGAAGAACAATAGTTTTTTTTAAGAGCGTTCTGAAAAGGGCGTTCTTTCTCTGGAATGAAAAATGTATTTTTCCAACTGTGGATTATCAGTTGTAAAGTAGATTTGAGTGATATATACTTTTTTCTATAAGACATCATCCCCTGCGGGTTACAGTTTTCAAGTCAATAACAGTATACACCCCAAAAGACGTGATGTCTTTGCTTCTATACCATTCAGAGGAAATGTGGCCTTTGGATCGTACTTAAATGCTTTCGCTGATTTATATAAAGGAGATGCATATGCAGAAATCAATCAAATATTCAGAGGTAATAAATAGTGAAAGAGCAGAAGTGTCTGTTGGTGGAAAGACAGAAGCTTTGAAAGCGTCTGTCTATTACAGAAAAGATGGTCAGGCATATACTTTTTCGCTGCCGGAAGAGAAGGAGAAATTTTATGCGTTCTGTACAGGACATTAAGAAGGCAGAAAGGATGAAAAGTCCTGATGTGACCGCGAGAATAAAAGTGGAAGAGAAAATAATGATTTAAAATTGTATAAGGATGACTGAAATAGAGAAGGAGGCTTTGGGGCCTCCTTTTTCTATAGGGATTACTTATTCGATCAGTAAACAGGAAAGGAAGTGGGAAATTGTTTCTTCTGAAGGAGGATTTGAAATTCCCGGAGTGGGAATATAACAGCATGGTATACCAGCCATACCGGTTAAAACCGTCTTTTTCCGCAAAACGGATTTATCAATGGTATGACTACTTTGACGGCAGAATTTATGTATCCTTCAGCGGCGGGCTGGACAGTACAATCCTGTCTTTCCTTGTCTGCCAGGCCTACCGGGAATATCGCCTGGAAGGGACCATCCGTCTGGTCTTTTCGGACACGGGCACGGAATTTCCGGAAATACGGGAATTTGCCTGCTGCTATGCGGAGTGGCTGAAAGCGAGATTCCCGGAGAGGGATATTACGCTTGAAACCATCCGCCCGAAAGAAGGATGGAATTTTAAGCGCGTGTGTGAAGAAAAGGGCTTCCCGATCCTCAGCAAGGATACAGCGGAAAAAATCCATAAGCTTCGGCACGGGAAACTGGGAGAACGATACCGGAATTACCTGCTTCATGGTGACGAAAGAGGACAGTTCGGAATGCTCGCTGCAAGATGGCAGTATCTGGCGGACAGGGAGGCTACCCTATTTGACATTTCAGCGGCCTGCTGCAAAATCCTGAAGATGGAACCGTTCCGGAGATACCACAAAAGGACCGGCTGCTATCCCGTGATTGGGATCACGCAGGACGAAAGCCTTCGGAGGAAAAACCAGTACCGGCATACCGGATGCAACGTGTATGAAGGTACAATGGTAAAAAGCCAGCCCATTGCATTCTGGACCCGTCAGGATGTGCTGCGTTTTAAAGAGGAAAACCAGATCCCAATCTGCAGCGTATACGGGAAGGTGATCCGGAAAAGAGGCGGGTGCCTGGATACCGCAGGAGAGAAACGGACCGGATGCATCCTGTGCGGGTTTGGCTGTCAGATGGAAAAGGAGCCGAACCGGATACAGAGGCTATCCCTGTCTACCGTCCCAATCCACAGAAAGATCTATGAATGGGGGATGGAATTGAAAAACAACGGGGTAACCTATCAGGAAGCGCTGGAACACTGTGGGATACCTACAAGAACCTGGGAAAGCGCAGGGCAGATGAATCTGGTTCAGTTTCCGCAAATCTTCCCGGAGAACGACAAAGTGAGTGTATAATTTTTCAGGAGGAAAGCAGCAATGTCAAACAAAAAATGGGAAAGTGAAGACTGTAACGCATGCGGCCGCCGGCTGACAAGCTGGGACCGGCGATTATCAAAATCGCTGGGATACCGGTATCCGGTTTGTGAAGCCTGCATTGCCAGGGAATATGATATGGATGTACAAGTGCTCCGGGAGAGAATGGAGGACTTTTACGGGATGCGTCCCTGCCAGGGACTTTAGACAACGGATGCTCTGGAAAGGAAAAGATATGGGAGAATATAATCTTTTGACACAAAAGCTTCTGGCGGAAGGGTATACGGTGGAAAGCCATCCTGACTATGTATATGTCAGAAACAGCTATAGCGAAAATCAGGATCCCCTCCAGAATTTTGACGGGGGCTTCCGGTACTATGAATGGTACATCTATGATCAGACCTTCCGGACGCCCTGCGGCCTGCTCTGTAAAGGCTCCAGCTGCCATTCCTGCATGTCTTATAAAGGGATCAACTGGACCTTTGAAAATGATAAGGCTGTAACCGTCTGCCCCTATGAGAAACAGGGCTGCGGACTGACGCATGAATATCTGCGGGATCTGAAGCTCCGGTATCACTGTAACGTGCATCGGACTGACGAACCGTATACATATGAAGGCAGTCTGGAGGCAGTATTGAAGCTGCATGACGATAAGATCCGGAGAGAAAAGATCAGTTTTTCCATGCAGCAAAGGGGACGGGTCTGTGAAATGCAGATGCACTATGACCGTGAGAAGAAACAATGGAAGATGAATTATGATCCGGGAATCTGCGCGTTTATGAACTGCTCCGGGATCTGCCCGGTTTTGGGCCGCAGTCTGGATCGGAAAAAAGGGAACGTGTATTATGATATACGGACAAGCGGAAGACGTTATGACCTAGATGGGACCCTGTTCGAAGGGGAGCGGTTCTGCCATATCCAAAAGGGATGCCGGTTCTTTAAAAAGCCGGTGAGTATGGATATCTGCCGTATTTTTGTCAATACCTGTAAGGATGAGATATTCTGGAAGGTAAAAAGCCAGTATAGCGAGGAATTTTTTTTCGCAGATTATTTTGGACGGGACTGGAAGCTGGAGGTAGAAAACATCCGGGCAGAGCAGCGGGAAAGCCGTGATCTTATGCAGGATCTGCAGGATGCCAGGGATGGGATTACGGTTATTCATGCCTCGGATGCAGAAAGAAGGCAAAGCGTAGAGAAAAAGGAACGAAGGGAAGAAGCAAAACAGAAGCGGATCAGCAGGCTTGAAAAGCGGCTGCTGGATTCAGGATTTGACGGGCTGGAAAGCATCGATCAGATACGGGCACGGAAATGGCTTGGGGAGGAAAAAATTTGCGGGCTGGAGAAATTGCGGAAGAAAAAGGAGGAAGAACAGAAAATGGAACCGGTACAGATGAGCCTGTTTCCTGAAATCCAGGAAGAAAAGAGGCATACTTTACATGGAAAAGATGAGTGAAATTTGGTATAATAAGCGTGTAAGGTAGTATCTTTAGAAAATATTTCTGCTGAAGTGAGAGAGGAGCAGATATATGAAGGAGAAACAGGATATCCTGCAAAGGTTTGTAATGGAGATGAAGGGATTGTTTGGGAAATCCCTGAAGAAGATCATTCTGTATGGCTCTTATGCAAGAGGAGATAACCGGGATGATTCAGATATTGACATTATGATTCTGGCTGCGCTGTCAGATGATGAAATACGGAAAATAGAGGATAAGGCTTATGATATTGCTTTCGATTATGAACTGTCTGACAAGGTACAGATCAGTGTAAATATCAGGAATGAAGACCACTTCAACTATTGGCTGGGAGCATTGCCTTATTATGACAATGTAGAAAAGGAGGGGATTGTCCTTGCCGGATAACAGACGGGAAGATCTGAGCAGATATCGAATGAATACAGCAGAGGAAACGATGGATGCTGCGCAGATATGTATGAATGGAAAGCATTATAAAGATGCGGTAAACCGGTCTTACTATGCTGCCTTTTATGCAGTAAAGGCAGTCCTGGCCCTGGAAGAAAAGGATTTTAAACGTCATAAGGATGTGGTTGCTTATTTCAATCAACATTATGTTGCTACAGATATTTTCCCAAAGGAAATCGGAAGAAAACTGGCCAGACTGCAGCAGAGAAGAGAAAAATATGACTATGATGATTTTGTTATTGTGTCTAAAGAGGATGGGGAAGAGCAGATATTGAGTGCACAGGACGTTATTAACGCGGTGAAAGTATATTTGGAAAAAAAGAGATAGGAAATCTCTGCAAAAGGTATTGGGCATTTCGGGGATAGCGGAAGCTGTCCCCATTTTATTCGCTCATGGGTCTAATACGGCCGCAGCTTGCAGCGTTCGAAAAAAAGAAACCAGGAACGGATACCCCGTTGCTTGCAGCGGAGTGGTTCATTGGGTAGCAGATACAGACTGAAAATGCTCTGGGGTAGAAAGAGTTTCTAAGCTGAAAGAGGTCCGGCAATGTTTGTTTAATCTGAAAAGAAGGAGGTTTATGTTATTATGATAGAAGAAACCCGCGTTTTATTAGAACAATATATTGTAGAATTGCGAAGAATATACGGAAATCATCTGAAGCAGATTATTTTGTATGGCTCATATGCACGCGGCGATTATCAGGATGATTCAGATATTGACCTTGTGGTGCTGGTCGATCTGCCTGAAGGAGAAACGGACTGTTATTCTAATGAATTGTCAGAAGTTGGGTTTGAATATAACGTCAGCTATGGTATCTGGATTATGCCTGTGGTAAAAAATATAGAACATTTTCAAGATTGGTGCGGTGTATATTCTTTCTATAACAATGTCATGAAGGAAGGAATCTCTCTGTATGAAGCAACCTGATCATGTATGAAGCGGCTCTGTTGATTTTATGATAAGGAACAGGTATACTATGCGTAAATAGTAGTTGGAACCTTATCCCTGTGGACGGAGGTCATTATGGATAATTTCTATCTGAAGGATATAGAACTGCAAAATTTCAGAAAATTTGATGATTCAGTTTACAAACTGAACCCTCGTATGAACGTATTTATAGGCAGGAATGCATCAGGGAAAACTGCCGTTCTGGAAGCGGTTACGGTTATCCTTGGTGCTTACCTTGCTGCTTTTAAAGAATATGTGCCCGCCAGGTTTGTGCGCAATATTTCTGAAAATGATGTTTTAAGAAAATCTGTGCAGTCTGTAAAAAATGTGGCGGTAACCCCGGCGGTCAAGCAGTTCCCGTGCATGGTAAGCAGCCATGTGATGTGTGGAGGGGAAGAAATACACTGTGCCAGGATCCTTGAAAAAGAGGGTGGGAGGACGAAGTCAGTTAAGAGGAACCTTATGCAGCGATTCGTTTCCGAATGGGAAAAATCCATTAAAAAAGCTGACGGGTCAGATCAGGCTCAGATCTATCCGCTGGTACTGTATCTGAGTTCTGCAAGATTGTGGAACGAAAACAGGATTGATGAAACGGACAGCATCCCGGGAAGGACGGATGCATATCAAAGGTGTCTTGATGAAAAAAGAGGCTGCCAGTCTGCATTTGAATACATTAAGCTTCTGGGAGGGCTGGCTTCTGAAGAAAATAATGGGATGCCTCTTCCGGCCTACACGGTCATTATGGACGCTGTAAAGTTTAGCATGAAAGACGAACTGTCTCCTGGGCAGCAGGTCCTGTATTCATCAAGATATGGGGAAATTGCGGTAAAAAACCAGGATGGTACGATCATTAATTTTTCTGCCCTGAGTGACGGGTACAGAAATGTGATTAAAGTCGTTACGGAGATAGCGGCCAAAATGTGTATTTTGAATCCTTACCTTGGGGGAGATGCGTTAAAAAAGACGCCCGGTGTGGTTGTGATTGATGAACTGGATCTGAGCCTGCATCCAACATGGCAGAGAAGGATTGTGCCTATTCTGAAAGAGCTGTTTCCACGGATCCAGTTTGTCTGTGCAACACATTCCCCTTTTATCATCCAGTCGTTAGATCCCGGGGAACTGATTGCGCTGGATACAACCCTGGATGAAGTCTATTCCGGACAGAGCATCGAAGATATTGCGGAAGACATCATGCGTGTACCTATACCACAATACAGCGAGAGAAAACGGAAGATGTATGAAGCTGCCAGAGAATATTACGATGCGCTGGAAAAGAGTACGTCCAGGGAAAGCCTTCAGAAATTAAAGGAAAAGCTGGATGTTTTGTCATCCGAATATAGTGACAATCCAGCATATGCGGCTCTGATGAAACAAAAATACCTGGAGAAAAAAGTGGAGATCGATGCAAAATGAGACCTGTAGATAAAGGGGAAGCCCCGGACATAACCTTCAACGAATATCAGGATGCGGAACCGCACCTGGAAGAACGGATCGGACCGTACTGTTCTTACTGTGAGTTCCCCATAAAACACGTACCGGAGGTTGATCACAAGGAGGCAAAAGCAGGCGGTGGAGCTTTGCTGGAATGGGAAAACCTGCTGCTTTCCTGTAAATATTGTAATACCCGGAAAAATAAGATTGTAGAAAAAGGGGATAAGGATAAATACCTGTGGCCCGATGAAGATGATACCTTTCATGCTTTCCTGTATGATAATGATATTCCAAGGTTGAATGAGCAGTACCTGCAGAGGGAGGGAAATGATGTCAGGCAGAAAGCCAACAACCTGTTCCGTCTTATAAAGCTGGACAACTTTCCGTTAACGCCAAAGGATAAAGACCGCCGTTACAGTCAAAGGAATGAAGCACGCAGATGTGCTGAAGTCAGTAAAGCAGGCTGGGAGAAAATAAAAGAGACACAGGTAAGGGAAGAATATCTCCAAGTGACAGAAATGCTGGCAAAATCAAGTGGTTTTTTCTCGGTCTGGATGTATGTTTTCAGAGATGATGCTGAAGTTAAGAGGATGCTGGTAGAGGCGTTTAAGGGGACAAGGGCGGACTGCTGCCTTGATTAAGCCTTCAAGAGAAAGATAAAAAGTGATAAGTAGTCAAAATCCTTCCTCAATCAGGAGGTTGTCTTATATATAATTCTGGATACATAGTTTTGTTAAAGGCGTTTCACAGGTAAAACAAACCTGGGGAACGCCTTTTTCGGCGGGCAGAAATATTCCCTGTCTCTTCAAATTTTCTATTTATACTGGTTGAGCGTTCATGGATAGTCCGGTTTCAGTAAGAGCATGGGAAGATTTAGCTTTTAACTACGCATATAAAAATGAATTTTCGCTGAATTTGCATATCTTGCGCCCTTTTACAGATACTACCTCTAAGAGTGAGGTGATGATATGGCTGTTGCGCATAAAGGCAGTATTTCCCTGGGGCTGGTTCTGATTCCGGTGGGGCTTTATAAAACTACTATCGATAATGATATCCACTTTAATCAGCTGTGCAAGGACAGCAAACAGCGTGTGCAGTATAAAAAGTACTGCAGGCATTGCAATAAAGAAGTGACAAGTGATGACATTATCAAGGGATATGAGTACGAAAAGGGAAAATATGTAGTTATGACTAACGAGGAACTGGAGAAGATAAAAACGAAAAAAGATAAAACCATCCATATCCTCCAGTTTGCCCGGATGTCAGAAATCAATATGATCTATTATGAGAAAGATTATTATGCGGTCCCGGAGGCCGGCGCAGAGAAGGCGTATGAGCTTTTACGGCAGGCATTGTTATCCCAGCGGAAAGTTGCCATAGCAAAAACCGTGATGGGAACCACAGAGAAACTTCTGGTGCTGTATCCGACGAAAGAGGGGATCATTGTCAAAACCCTTTTTTACAAGGATGAAATTGCAGCCATGCCCAAAGCAGTGCCGAAGATGAAACTGGATGAGAATGAGATGGAAATGGCAAAAATGCTGATTGAAAACATGACAAAGCCCTTTGATCCGGAGGCATATCGGGATGAATACCAGGCAAGGCTGAAGGAAGCCATTACGAAGAAGATTCATGGACAGGAGATTGTGGCTGTGGATACCGGCGGCCCATCCAATGTGATCGATCTGATGGAAGCGCTGAAGAAAAGTCTGGAGCTTTCCGGTAAGCATCAGAGAACAGGGACCGCCTGATGGGCCTGTTTGAAGAGAGGGCCGCCAGCCCGATGCTGATCGCCCGTCAGGATGAAGCGTTTGATCATCCGGATTGGATCTATGAGCTGAAAATGGATGGCTTCCGGTGCCTGGCCTATGTCGATGAAGCTTGTGTGGATTTCCGGAACAAGCGGAATCTCCGGATGGCTTCCAAGTTCCCGGAATTGGCGGATCTTTATCGGAATGTTTCGGGAAAGTGCATCCTGGATGGGGAAATTGTTGTACTGAAAAATGGGGTTCCGGATTTTTTTGCCCTACAAAAAAGGACGCTCCTGACGGACCGGTTTAAGATTGATCTGGAAGCATCCCGGTTCCCTGCCTCTTTTGTCGCATTTGACTGTATTTATGAAAACGGAAGAGAGCTTCAATGGGAGCCATTGATGCAGCGTAAAAGAATCCTGGAAGAAGCGGTTACGGAAAATGAACGGATTGCGGTTTCCAGATATGTGGAAGGATATGGGACAGCATTGTATCAGGCTGCGGAGCAAAGGGAACTGGAAGGCATAGTTGCAAAACGGAAAGACAGTGTCTACCTGATGGGGAAAAGGAGCCGTGACTGGGTCAAGTGCAAAAGAATGTCTGATGAGGAATTTATTGTAGCCGGATATATCAGGAAAGGGAAGGATATTTTCAGCCTTATCCTGGCAAAATATGAAGGATCCGGCCTGGCTTATAGAGGCCATGTGACATCGGGGGTTACTGCAGATACAGTATCCGTGCTTACAGTAACAGGGGAAAATCCATTCCGTTTGCATCCCAAAGGAAATTCGGATACGGTCTGGGTAAAGCCGGACCACGTGTGTGTTGTGCAGTATATGCCAAATACAAAGAATACACTCCGTCAGCCGGTATTCAAGGGATACCGGCTGGATGTGTATCCAGAGAAAATAATCAGTATCCCGTAGTATCCCCCTTAAGGGAAAGCTTCAACTGGCTTCCTTAAGGGGGATGCTGTTAGATTTTCTGTTTTTTTAAAATGAAGGATGAAAAGGATCAGTCATCATAGTCCATCTCATAGCTCAGCACTTCACCGGTGGAAGCATTGATTTCATAGGAATACTCTGTCCATCCTACTTTCCATTCAATTTCATATACGGCTATGCCGTGCTCATAATCAAAGTCGACCTCCATGCGGCGGGTATCGCCTTCAGCTACGCCCGCGTGGGACAGAGCAGCCTGCTTCGCAGCGTCTGGCGTGATATAATTAGTGGAAGATGCAGAGGATACTGCGGGAACTGCTGCCGATGCAGGAGCATAATATTCCGCATCGTGGTCATAGGAAAGGATGGTTCCGCTCACGGCGTCGATATCGTAATCATACTCAACATTTCCCTGATAAAATTCTACTTCATATTCCGCACGGCCGTCATCATAATCCAGATGTGTGCGGATAAAGGTTACAGAATCAGCTGTAAGTCCTGCATTTTCCAGCGCAATCTGCTGGGCTTTGTCGCTGCTGATGTAGTTTGTTACAGGTGCTGCAGATGCAGTGAGCCCACTGGCACCAGCCAGAAGGGAGAAGCCGACTGCAAGAGAGGAAATCATAATCGAGATTTTTCTTTTATTCATATCAATTCTTCCTTTCAACGTGATGTTTTGTTTTTGTATATCTGTATCATAATGAAAGAAGATTAAAGAAACATTAAAAAAAACAATTTCTGTTTTGTGGGAGCCTGACCCTGTAAAATTTGCAAGTGATTGCCTTGAAAATAAGATCGCTGCCCGGTTCTGACCACGGATCCACGGTTCCGACTAAGGAGTATCTGCTCCGCTTTGGCATGCTGCATATGAGGCTTTAAGCACTGTTCCTGTGTATTACAGCTGTTCCGTACGGAGGAGAGATGCTCCAAATTTTTAAATAAAACCATTAACTTTTAGCATATTTTGCCGATATAATATATAGGGTCATTTTTTGATTACCTATATAAAGAAAGAGAGGATTTGATATGCTGATTAAGGTCCCTAAGTATGCTGTGAAGGCAATGGCAGTTGCGTTCCCGGTAACTCTGATACTGACTGTGGGAACAACCGCGTTGTGTCGTGAGTACTCCAATAAGAAGCTTTACCCTGAGTATATGGAGAGCCTGGAGCTGGATCCGGGAGATGTCGGTGCTGCACCGACATCGGACACGCCAGAGGCATTCTCCACTGAGGACTTCGCTAAACTGGACACGTTTTACACGGAGGGAAGACTTCGTGATTCTTATGATACTATCGATGGGAAGATATACTATGAACTGGATCTGAAGAACGGAGAGAATGTCCTGGTTCGTGTGGACTGGGACTCCACAGAGCTCCTGGAGCCGCAACTGTACAGGATGCCGGTAGGCCGTTGGGTGGGACTGACTCCAGAGCAGCAGGCTCAGGTTCAGTCACCCTACCTGACGGTGACGGATCACTACGTGGACATGAAGGGTGACTTTGACAAGATCATGACAGAGGGAGAATACTTTACATCACTCACACTATTTCAGGTCATCAGCCGAGGTACGGTGATTTTCCTATTGGTGCTGTACATTGTCCTGTGTATCGTGTTCCGTAGACGCAGCATTGCTAAACAAAATCAGCAGGCCAAGTACCAGGGGATGGGCTGATGAGAGAGCCGCTGAAATAGAGATTTTTATACAAAAGAGAATGTACGAAATATTTGTGGACTGTGAAATCGCACTCCACGGCTCTTTCAGGTGTTTCGCCTCCCCAAAAGCGTGGCAGCGGCGGCGCCGTTTTTGCACTTGTATTGTCAGGCTGTTTGGGTGACGTTCCTATACAGCTGCTGTCAACCCAAAGGAGAATGGCATTCCTTCGCCTTTTTACAGTGGTACAGGCCAGACGCGAGAAGTTGCATATTTTATATGGAATGACAGAGAAAAATTTATCAAGCAGCGGAGTGCAATAAAACCAATGAAGCAAAAGAAAGTCGTTATTACAGGTATCATGACCCTTCTTCTGCTCTGTCTGCCCGGGTGTGGAGAGAAGATATTAGATCAGGTAAAAGGAAAGGCCCAGAGCTTTCTCCTCGAGCACGGGGAAGATATAGTAAGTACAGTTTACGGCGGCCTGGATACAATACAGGAATATGGTGTCGTTGGACGGAAGCATTATTTTGAAAATGAAGCAGAGGCGAAAAACTACCTGCTGGAAAGTCTGAAAGAGCGGTACGGAATCCAATTTATGGTTGTTGAGCAGCGCTCGTACGATCAATACGGCCCGATTTACGGGGATGTTTATACGGCAACAATAGCTCCAATTCACAGCCCGGAAAATATCTTTGTTGGAAGAGCCATGCAGGCAGGTACCGTTTCGGATAGCTACTGGGAAATTATCTTTCAGGATGTTATGTGGAAAGAGCTGGAAGAACCGCTTTTGACAATTTGCGAGGGAAAAGAATATGTGCAGTCCTTTTCAACAGAAGTTGGGGGAGGCTATACAGAGCGAGCCTGGGGAGAGGATGACGCACTGGAAGATGTGATAGCCGAAGCTAATGTTGATATTTCTATGAAGGTGACATTTGAACAAGGAAAAACCGAAGAAGAATATGCAGATATGATTTTGGATTTTCTGGAAGATTTGTACCTCTCCAGACGGAAAGTCCCTATTTATCTCAATTTTCGAGCTGGTACAAAGGGGGCATGGATATTTTTCCGTACAATTTCAGAAGAGGAACTAAATTGTCCTCTTTCACGGGAAGAACTGATAGAAGTGATCGGGGAAAATAAAAGCATAAGCCCGTTTGGGTAGAGCTTGAATAGACATTCCAGGGAAACGCTTTACATGAAAACGGGAGTATGCTAAAATGAATCAAATTTTTGCGAAATTTATTTAAGGAGAAAACAATGGGATTATTTTCAAGGAAACCTAAGGAACCGGCCTTTGATCCGGCAGAGTGTCAGCGCATTAAGGCAAAACTGCGTCAGATGTTTAATGAAGCGGTGCCGGATGGAGATACCTATCGGCTGATTGAGGGCTACTCTACCACGGATAAAACCCAGAAGGGAATTTATTTTGACAAACATACGACCACGTTCTACCACTATATTATCGGATACCGGGAGCAGAATTGGAATGTAGTTCTGGTCCAGATTAGCCGGGACCTTTCTGTACACAGTGAGGCTATCTATATCGATATGGACGCTGTGGTGGATGTGGAGTATATCCCCAAGACACAGAATGCAGCGCTGACCTATCAGAAGGGATATGGTTCATATGGGGAATTGCTGCATGTTGTGGATTATGGTCAGAAAACTGTTGCCGGAATTGCAAATTTGAATCAGGCCGCTGAACGGGAGGATTTCCTGAACTTCCTTGAGAAATTCCGCGCTACCCTGTCCGTGCGGGGCTATAAACTCTCTAAATGGGTGCGATAAGCCAACGATTCGTCTTCCTTCGGCAAAAGGAAGAAGCGTAAAGACGTCCTGTCTATCACACAGGATGAGCGGTGTTTCCATAAAAAAGAGGAGCTATCAAAAGAAAGAGGCAATCGTAGAGAAATTAGCTTTGAAAAAGCCAGAATTCTCTACGATTGCCTTTTGACCATTCAGATTTTTTACCGATTAATGAAAACTTTCAGTATTATTTGCGTCTGGATTCATTCGTTTACTTCTTTACATACATACTCTTGTATCTGCGAGTATGGAACATGCTTTTTGGCTTCCTCGTAGGTGACCTTTTTTCCGGTACGCACTTCCATTTCTTCCCGGGTCATTTCAACCAGATCAGCTGGAGGATTTTCAGAATATTCATTTACTTTCTGAAAAAGAGATTGCACCTTTTCCGCCCCGGCAGGATTAATGGTACCGTCATCATTATAACCGTATGGCAATTTCATGAGAAACGCCCCCTTTCTTGTTGAGTGATTTCAGTATAACATATATCAGACAAAGAACAATAATCCGAAACTTGCGGGCAGGGTATAGTAAATGCACTTATTACTCATTGGGCCACCCCGTTTCCAGTTCATCGAGAAGATAATCCTGTGGCAGAGAGCCAAAGACATCATTCTCAACGGCATTGCGTATGGAGTCGGTATTCCTTTTTAAAACTTCCGATGCGGAAATGGCAGATACTCTATACTCTCCCTCTTCCAGCTGCCTTCTTAAAAAAACAAAGCTGTGATTTGGCAGATTAAGATCAAGCATATCAGTGTTATGCGTGGTAAAGATCAGCTGTTCATTATCTCCGATGCAGTCCAGCATAATACCAAATATTCTTTTTTCAATATCACTCTGAATGAACGAAAATTGTTCGTCACAATAATAGAAACTGCTTTCTCTGGCAATCATGGCAGCAAGGAACAGGGATACATCAATGCCTTCTGCGGTACCGCTGGAAAGAACCTCACGGTTTAACAGCTTTCCTTCCTGGATGATGATCTCGGTATTTCCACGCCGGATGATAAAAGTGTCCTTCAGGTCTTTCGCAAGAGTGACGTCCTGAAGGGTCGGATCAAGTGTCCCGATCACAGCACGGAGAGTTTTGAGGAGGATGCTTTTGCCGGTTCCGCTTAATTTCAGGGATTTTTCTATTTCAGGATAGGCAAACCGGTATTGGAAACTGCCGACCAGCCTTTTCAGGGATGACGCGGACCGGATGGCTTCTTTTGTGTGGTCTTCCAGTTTCCCAATGCATTTCTCATAAGAATCCATGGGACCGATTTCGGTTGTATAATATTGGATAACAACATCATTACAGGCTGGATCAATTTCCCCGGACAGTCTCTGCAGACGATAATCCCCATTTACAAAATCAATACAAAAGTTTCCTTTTTTGGCAGAAACCATTTCGCAGAGGGGAGAGGGGATTCCGCTTGCAATATATTCAAAGATATGCAGCAGTGCTCTGCCAAGGCTGGTTTTTCCGGTTGCGTTTGCTCCCATAAGGATGACCGCTTTCTTGTAGCGGAAACGTTCCCTTCCTTTCAGGTGTTCAGCATCGATGATGGAATTGACGATTTTTTTTGGATAACTAAAATGAATGGAAAAGTCATGGAATCCATAGATCCCATCAAGGGAGAGGCCCATTAAAATCACTGTATCAGCACCTCGTGGACATTACTTCGTAAATATTGAATTAATGGTAGCATATTTCATGTGAGATTTCAAGTTTCCTATTGGATAGAATTCCTCAGTAAGTGTAGGATTACAATACATATGTTACAACCGAATAATTAAAAAGACGGAAATACATTTTCTGTGTTATAGT